>WLWG01001290.1_pt1 | contig 23061 bp, 26 predicted proteins | sample 6712871 | NCBI WGS metagenome assembly WLWG01 (sample SAMN12718693, study PRJNA515312) | sponge metagenome | isolation source: marine sponge | host: Mycale hentscheli | place: New Zealand: South Island, Marlborough, Capsize Point | collected 2003-05-01
AATCTCGTCGGTGTCGATATTAAATTATAATTTACTAATAATTATTCTATTATTAGTAAATAAAAAAATAACAAATAAAGAAAAGATTACGATAGAACATAAGGAGGGTATTAATACTCTAGATGAAAAATACAGGATGCTTACCAATCTTTCATATTATATCCCTAGATGGGAGATTGCCCAAGAGATCGTTCAACGATTAGAGGGTTTGAAAAGGTGGAGAGCAATTGATATATCATTACCTAATATTTTACCTGAAACTAAATATATATATCCTGCTGTCTATGTAGAAGAACCTATGGAATCACAGATTATGAATAAGAAAAAGAAGAAGTTTGCGAATGAATTTTATAAGCGATCATAAAAGAAGTTTCCATAATGTTTCTGAATAAATTATACTGTAAGAAATGATTGGGACAATAATTGGAGGGAGTAATACTACGACTTTTCTGAACATTATTTTAATAAAATATATTTTAAAAATAAATCTTTATAATAATAAATGACGAATAATCTGGACGCCGATATACCAATCCTCCCAATATCCGAAGTAACTGAAATCTTAAATGATGAAGATTGCCCCCCTGTTTCTATACTGATCCCTTGCTACAAGAGAAGAAAGTTTATTTCATTAATCTTAACAAATATTGTTGAAATGGATTATCCTAAATCTAAAATTGAAGTTTGTATTTTACAAGATGGACCAGACGATCTTCTTAATCAAGAGGAAAGAGAATTCTTTAGAAAACAATCAGGATGTAAATTAAACTATAAATATGAAAAAGATATCAGGAGATCAATCGGTGAAAAGAGAAATAAATTAGTCAAGATGGCATCACATAAAATCTGTGTCTCGATGGATTCAGATGATATTTATTTTAATACATATATTAGATATAGTGTCTCTGCCCTGAAACAACATAAAGTGGGTATCACTTCATCAGCACAGATGCTCTTCTTATATCCCCATTACAACAATAGAATTACAGGGATACGATGCGGTCATAAACATCAAGGACACGAAGCATGTTGTGTATTCACAAAAAAACATTTTAATTCTATGGGAGGTTTCATCTCTAAGGGACAAGGAGGCAATCAAGGTGAAGGTGTCAAGATGATTGCTTATAATGAAAAAAATATGGTTAATTTAGACATAAAAAAGTTAATGATATGTATAGTTCATACAGGAGAGGATGGTAATACAATTGATAAAGATAGATTTAAAGATGCTGAAATCGAAGGTGATCTTGAAGGGATGAAACATTTTCAATGCCTGAAAAGGATCTTAAACAGTTAATCAAATTCAATAATAAATTTACCCTTTTTAACATAAAGAGGGATTTCACATTGCTTTAATTTTTTCTTCTTTTTTAATTGATTCTCAACCCTCTTGGGGATTTTAACTTCAATTGGATATGCCAATTTAGTATCCTTATTAAGCATTTCAATTGCTTTTCGGACACTGGGGATTCCGCCGTGTTTTGAGATATGAACGGCGTCTGTATAGACTTCGTCAAAAGACATATACGAATAAGGTAATAAGAAATATCCATTCCTACAATATCCAATGATTCTTTTACTCTTTGACATCACTTCATCTTTTTCTTTAATTGTTAGGGTCTTATGTGGGTTTGGATATTCTAAATACTTAATAAGATCTTCTTTGTTCTCGATAAAAAAATATTCCATATCAGGATTAATTTTATCAAAGTATTCCAGGCAATCGATGATCTTCATCTGAATCTGTGCTTTATTATATTCATTACGATTCGTAATCGGTAATTCAAAAACGCTGATAATATCAAATAATTCTTTTCTTGAATGTGAATTATGAATCTTCATACTATTTATATATTATTACATTTTAATTCTTTAATTTAAACTTAGAGATTTTCTAATCTATTTAATTCTCTTAATTGTTTTCTCTGCTTACTAACCTTTTCTTTATTATTACGATACCATTCACGTCTCCTAGCATTAATCTTTTCTTTATTTTTATTCTTATAATTAGTAGAATTCTGAATGATCCTTTCTCTATTTTTCTTATAATATTCTTGACGATATTTTTTAACATCCCTTACTTGAAATCTATTTATATTTACACATTCAGGATAAACATTATTAATATAATGACTCTCCCAATAGTCTCTCTCCTCTTGTGTATTCTTGATTTCCTTTAACTTCGTCATACTACAATAACTTAAATTTAATAAAGCAGAAGAACAATTATTTTTACACTCCTTCTTATCTCTCCTATGGGTGTATAGACGATCCTGAAAACGTTTTTCACTCGTAGATCCAACATACCTTAAATCATTAATATCTTCAATTAGGTATATTGTAGCGTTTTCATTGGATCCAGGCATTCTTAAAATATAAAGTAATTTTATCTTTAAATATGTTAGGGTTTTTATCTATTTTACAGATAGACAGAGAAATCGTAATTATACTTGGAGGGCGATTGCCGATCCAGAGATGGCGATTCGGCGTAGATGAATACAGAAACAATTCCATAGTTTATCAACCGTCGGAGCATTGACTTCCTGATATTCAACCTGGAGAGCAAAATCAGTTCCACGAGTATCATACACTCCATTCTGGAGAGAGAGTGCTCGTCCAATACAGAAGTTCTCCCTGAACTTTTTAAGGGAGAATGGTTTGATTCCTCCCATCACTAATGCTTTCTCTAATTCAATCAGAGGTTGCTGATCAATAGAATTCTTTGAAGCAATCTTGTTACAGAAGACCTTGCGATTCGGATTCAACTTGCCTTCGTAAAATAACTGATAAGCAGTGATCTCGTCAGCACATCCTGTGATGCCTGTTCTCTGACTACGAACCTTGTTCTGGGCATTACTAAGGGCAGTCGCTCCGAGAGAATAATGTGTGATGTAAGTTGATTCAGCAGATAAGAGTGCCTGGGTCGCCGAGGCAGAAGCATCCGTAGGGATACAGAGGACTGCCTTTGCTCTCGATTGGGATAGAGGGAGGCGGATATTCGCAACCCTTTCAGATTTCAACTGTGAAACCTTGTAATTAGTTGCCGATATGAAATCATAATTCATTGCCCCTCCTGCTTTCATCATCTGTGAAAGTTTAGAAGTATATCCTGCTGGCATTTCTACCTGCTGGAGAATGAATTCAGCATTCGTGATTGTGTAGGACGGATTGTAGGTCGCCGCATCAATCACAGCACGTGAATATAACATAGAAGCAGCATCCATGGTGACCGAGGGACGATACGAACCATTGAGACGAACCTTAATAGCATTGGTCGTGCCACTAATATATTCAATCCTTTCAATCTTTGGATCAGTCGTGCCATCAGCAACCGAAGGAATATCAACTCCAGTAGAAGCATTCATAAAGCGGACTTCTTCACCTACACAGAAAGGAAACGATTTAATGTCTCCAGACCATCCCTGGCAATTGTCACGCCTTACAAAGAATTCTTGAAACTTAGAAGCATTCACAGCGACTGGATAATCAGGGGCAAGGTTAGAACCATTGGTGGACATAAATACAGGATTCGCATTCAAGTAACGATTCTTGTTGGTCTGTTCAAGAGTCCTGAAAACCTTACGAACATCCTCGAAAATAATTTCTACAATTAAACCCTCGGTCATTGCGATAGGGAAGATTTTATCATTCGTGAATATTCCTGTATTGAGAGGGAGAAGTGCTTTGACTTCTTTGTATTCATCATTCGTCCAAGCAGTGCTGTATGAAGCAGAAGCAGGGAGAGGTTTGAAATAAGGATTTTCATCCAGATTGTTCTGCTGACTGTTCTCCATTCCGTGATCCGAACGTGCCTTTTCACTGAATACAGTTGCCCCTTCCGTTAGGGCACGCTTTGCTCGTAGAGTATCATTACTTTCATAATCATACTTAAGAGCAGTTAGAACATTGTAATTCTGATACTCTTCTAATAGTTGGCGACCTGCTCCGCCAGAATAAACTCTGACATCTTTCAGTAAGATTTGTAATCCAGTCTCGGCGTCTAATTGAAGGCGAGTAGGATCAGCAGTAGGATCCTTGGATAGTTTGACAGAAAGATTCAGGTAAGATTCTTTCGGTTGAAAGAATCCAACACCTGCTGGGAGATGGAACTCGCACTTCTGTCCTGGTGAATATTGTAATCCGTGCTGGGCAGGGATTGATACTTTGGTTTGACTAATAGGGATCTTATCTTCAGCACTCCAAAACGACATATTTTATAATTAATAACTATATAAAAGTTTGAGACGAAAAATTTTAAAATTTAATTTTCAATCCTATTGACAGCGACTTCATAGATTTCATCATTCATTTCTATTCCAATAAAATTACGGTTCATATTCTTACAGGCAACCCCTGTAGATCCAGAACCCATTGTAGGATCTAATACTACATCGCCTTCCTTTGAAAAATATTTCAGTAACCACTCCATAAGAGCAACTGGTTTTTCGGTCGAATGTTTGCCTCGTGTAGATTTAACTTCTAATATTGAATTAGGGAGTTGGGGATCATATTGTGCTGAATGAGCATCTGTGCCTTTATCTGTTTTAGGTAATCCTTCTCCATAAATAGAATTCGGCATCTTCTCCTGATCTTTCACAACAGATGTAGGGAGGGGAGGGTCGTATCTCTGCTGATGACCCCCACATTCTTTACTATCCTCTGTCGGAGCGCCGCCATAAATATCAGTAGCACCCTTAACCCACTTATGTTCAGGTTCTTTCACAACTGATACTGGGAGGGGAGGTTCATAACAAGGACCAGACTCTCCGAAACTCTGATTGCCCATATCCTTCAGTTGTTTCCCTTTTCCACCACGATACATATTATCATTATTTATTACTCCGTCCTTTTGTTCTTTCACAACTGATGTAGGGAGAGATGGTTCATAACAAGTCTTAATAACTTCGGCATCAGGATTGCTCCCTCCCCCACCATAGGTCGGTCCATTTTGTCTAGCAGTTGCTTTCTTTGAAAATTTGTGCTTATGACTCGATAAATCATACATAGGTAATTTTTCATAGAAAGCATAAACCATCTCGTGCTTTCGCATCGGCATCTTCTTTGCTGATAAGAATCCAGCAGGAGCAGATTTAACCCATACAAGATCCCAACGAAAAGGCATCTTCTTCGGAGCACTATTTATTAATTGAACGCCGAACTTGGTTGTGGTTGTAAAAAAGACAGGTGTATTTAATTTCTTGATTCGCATAATCTCTTTCCAGAATGGCTCCCAAGGGATAATAATATCCCACTTACAAGAAGTCTGTCCGTAAGGTAAATCACAGAATATAAAATCAACAGAATTATCATCTAATGATTTCATATGTTCTAAACAATCGCCGTGTAACAGAATTGACATTTATTTATATTAAGATATTTTTATTGGGGAAATAATTTTAAAATATTAAAAATATTTCAAATATTATATAGACTAAAATTCACCCAACATTTTAGTTTTGAAATATTTGCTGATAGAAGTCTTTGAAGAATAATTAGTTGCTTCAACTTGATATTCTGGATACATCTTATTAATGAAATCAATAATATAGGATAGTTCTTCCCAAGATTTCATATGAATCGATTTACCATTAGGGACATTGTAAGTATCACCCTCTCGCTGATAATCATTGAAGAAGTAATTTGGATTTTCATCAGGGGTAGTTTCAATTGTGAGGGTGCCGTCTTTATTTTGCTTACATTCAGGGATAAATTCAACATAATCACAATCGAATCCGAAGAGATGTAATTTACGATAACGATCTAATGAAGAGATTACTGCTGCCGTCCCAGAACACCAATTCCTTACAAACCGAAAAGAACATTGAGGAAACATTAGAAGATCTTCTAAAAAGAAAACTTTATCCCTATTTAGTTTTTCTTCTTTCTGTAACATAACTTTACTAACAATATAGAAATCACACTTCTCTTCTTTTACGAAATCAATCACCTCTTGATTACCACAGACCACAGTATCAACATTCACATAGATATTAGGAAACCAATTAATCTTCTGCCAATGTCTGAATGCCATCCCTGTTCCGATCACATCATACTTCTCCCTATCAATTTTATTGAAATCAAATCCTTCAAGAGATTTACCATTACCGAAAATACAGACTTCTTTCATTTTATAATTTTATAAAGATTTATTTTTTATATGTATTATTTTAAAAAATATGTCAGAGAGGGGGCAACTACAAGATTATTCTGTGGATCAAGCAGCAGGAGCAATTGTTCTGGTGCTGGGAGCAGTCGCAAGTTTATTACTTGTGATATGGCAGAGCAAGTGTCATTGTAAAATGAATTTATGTTATTTGTTTCAATGCGAGCGACGTCCGCCAAATGAAGAAGAAATGAAAGGATTGAAAGACGCAGCGAATAAATTAAAAGGTAAAAAAGATCCTAATAAACCACCTCTGCCTCCTGTTGATCCAGATCCTATGACATCACCACCACCAGATAGAACTATTAGTAACGCTCGTGATAGTCTCGATGGTATGATTGAACCTGAACCACAGTCGGAGTCGCCAGAGGCAGTTGCTTCTTCTTGGAAGAAACTTTAATTAACTTGAACGACGCAGAGATGTCCATCCTTAGAATGAAGTGTAATCTTATCACATTCATCAATAATTTTATCTGTTGCTGGTTTGACTTCCTTCCAACTAGGATCATCATAATTATCAAAAAGTATTAATCCACCAGGATTCATAAATGGTAAATAATTATAGAAGTCTTCTTTGACTGCCTTCGCTGAATGATCTCCATCAATAAATAATGTATCTATTTTTTTATCTAGATTTTTTAATTCTTGTAAGACTTCTTCACTATTACTATTACCTTTTATTAATTGATATGGATGATTATGAGGATTATTTTCATCGATATTCTTTTTCACTATTTCAATATGGTCTGTTAGATCTACGCTCCTATGAGGATCATAACTCTTTCCGTAATATCCAGTATAAGGATCTATCCCAACAAAGAAACATTCTTGTTCGTCCTCCATTTGTAGAATAATACTCCCACCATAGAGAACTCCTATCTCTACATAAACCTTGGGATTATGTTCTTTTTTTAATCTTAGGATATTTTTCAAGTTTGGGGATTTACAGATTTCGCCTATCATACTATTTATATGTATATTAATAAAGATTTTAATTTTTATATTTAAATTTAAAATCTTTAAGAAATATAAATGGCATATCACGGACACAAACTTCTAGAAGAACATATTGTGAAACAACCTTTATTAACAGGAAAAGTAATTATTGAAGTTGGATCAGTCAGGGAATATATGGAGGGGCAGAATTCAACTGGTTTCTTTATGGAATTATGTAAGAAACATAATATGAAATTAATCTCCGTTGATATGGATAAGGATTGTTCTGACAACGTTCATAAAGAAGCAGAGAAATTAGATTTTGAAAATTATGAAGCAATCACAATGAGGGGTGAAGATTACTTGAAGACAATTGATAAGTTTGATTATTTATATTTAGATGGATTTGATTATCATCATCAATGGCATTCACAGGAAAGGAAAGATAAATATAAAGAGATCTTACAGACAGAAATCACAAATGAAAATAGTTGGAAATCACATTTGGATATGGTAAAAGAAGTTTATAAAAAAGGTAATGATTATTCTCTAATTTGTATTGATGATGTTTTTCACGCCAACAAAGGTAAAGGATGTCACGCTGTTCCATTCTTAGAAGAAAACCGATGGAAGGGTTTAGAACATAAATACAATGCTGTTATTTTCTCGCTAACGAAGTACCCTGTCTAACTTTATCTGCTAGATCTTTATCTGCCTTTCCCCAGGTCCCACTCTGTTTCATTACGAAGGAGTAGATACGAGCGTATCCCCACTGGGCAGCGGACATCTTTCCTTTGAGACTCTTACCTCCAACTTTCTTTCCTGATTTAACACTTCTAACTGATTGTGGGTTGCTCTTTCGAGCACCGACGCCTCTATAATATACCTTATCAAGAATAGAGACAGGGATCTTTGTAAGTCTAGAGATTTCTGCTTTACTGTGAGGAGCATCCATTTTAAATCCATATTTCTTATTAAACTTATTTTTATTTGAGACCATATAATTTAAAACATAGAAATTTAAATTTGATTGATGAAATAAAAATTCAATGTAGTTATTTATTTATGAAAGACTGTGCGTATCCTCTGATGTGGTCGCATATCCAGTTGAAAGGAGAACCACCGATTAAAAATGAACCCTTACCTGATTATTATCAGACAGGATATAAATATCACTATTCTAATTTTGAAAGAGATGAAAATTTCTATGATGATAGTAATTTCTTTGGTAATCCATTTGAAGAAGATTTTAAATCTCACACTAAATGGGGAAAAGATGAAGAAGAAGAAAATGAAAATTATTGTGTATTAGGTCTGAAGCGATCTGCTTCAGATGAAGATATTAAACAAGCATTCAGAGAGAAAGCATTGGAGACCCATCCAGACAAAGGCGGAGATCCTGAAGACTTTCGTAAGGTTAGAGAAGCGTATGAATGTTTAATCTGTTAGAATTGTTACATGCCAAACTTCTTTCTATTTGCTAATCGCTTTGCTTCATTTGCTTTTGCTAAATTATCGAACTCTTGTTTTGCCTCTTCGCACGCTGTATCTTCTTCTTCTGTTTCACATTTAATATCTACTGTTTCTAATTGTCCCTTTAATATTTTATTTTGATAGTTTGCTTCTTCTAATTTATTTTCAAGATCATTGATGATTTCATTTAAATTTGTATCATCATTCATTTTATCATAATTCATTTCTTCTTCATCACTTTCATCACTATCATATTTCAACAGACGATCTACTAAATCAAGATTCTTCAAATTAAGATCTCGGTTAAGAGTTTCTAATTGATTAATCTGATACTTAAATTCTTTAATTTTATCTTCTTTATCTTTGATTATCCTTTCATATTCTATTCTTTGATTGTAAAGATCTTCACATATATTTTTCTTTTCTTTCAAATAATATTGTGATTGTCTCCACAGATTTACACAGATATCTTCTGTTTTCATTTCACAATAATTAGTATCACTTGCGATTGTTCTGTATTCTTCCGCATATTGTATCTCTAAATCCTTAGTATTGGATCTTTGTCCTTTTATGATAATTAATACAAGTGATGCTAATATTTTTATACTATCATTCGAAGTAGTCTTCAATAGTTTCTTAAATTTAGAAACTTTATTTCTCTCTGCTGCTGACTGCCTTTTTTCTGGGAGTAAATTAAAAGCAACACAATTCTTAATTACTAACTCTGATTCATCGGTTGTTAGCATGATTACTAATAGTATGAACTATTCTTTATATATATATCAAAATATAGATATATTATCCGATTTCTTAATGATGAAAAATAAAAAGTATTCTAGAGAATTATAAATCCTAAAAAGGTTCTTAAAATATGAATCCTAAAAACTTGATATTGTATCTATTTTTGAATATATTTGATTAATATGATTTCTTCTTGGATTTATTATTGTAACCTTTACCAAAGACTTCTTTTGGTTTTATTTTCTTATTCTTTTCAACAGATTCTTTAACTTTGAATTGTGTTTCACCACAGACAGAATTTTCACATTCTTTCATTTTACGTTCTGGTTTTTTCTTGTTCCGTTGAATTGCTCTCTTATTCATTTTTTTAATTTTAACATATAAAATAAAATATATAATGAAATTATAAATAATGTCATTGATTATAGCAACTTCACGTCTCAATGAAGACGAAACGCAATCTACTAACCAGCGTCCTTCTAACTTTCAGAACTTCTTTCGCTCTCCAGTTGAAATTGAACCTGATTCAGAAATAGCGGTTGATAGTGCCAAGATCCAGAGAACAGGAAATATAACTGTAGGGGCACAATCTTTCTTCTGTCATTACTACGGATTTAATCCAGATGATCTAGGAACTGGAAATGAATACAATGAACTTCTATCAATCTCCAGAACTATCAAACCTAAAAAGGGAACATACAGCATTGAATCTTTTGTGGAAGAACTAACAAAATCTTTTAACGCCCAATACGACGATCCTCGAATCTATGGAAACGCATCGGTGACAGTGAATCCTAATGCCTCAGGTAAAGAAGAAGGAGTTGAAATTAAATTCACAGATAGGGGCAAGAGCAATGTTGATGTCTCGGCATCATTAGTAGATCAACCAGTCTTTAATATTGCTAATCCCTCTGCTTACTACAATAATGCTGGAGGTTCTGCTTCTGAAGGAATCAAACCCAGTGACGAATTCACTTGGGATGCTGGCACTGGCACATTCTCTCGCACTGGAAATCCTGGAACTGGTTTTGAAAATGCTTCTTGTGTAGGGATTCTTACTGGACGACCCTTCTGTCTCAATCAGGGTAAATTTGATTTCAGTATCATTTCCAACACAAATACTGCTCCATTCGCTGTTGGATTATCAAGACCCCAGATACAATTTGAAGATCCCTCAGGAGTGGAGGCAAACGCTAGTTCGGCATATGAAAGATACAAGGGGATCTATAACTTGGATAATAATACTTTTCCGGCACTGTTTAAGGATCAAAGGATACTTTCTTATGATGGAAAAACTGCTGTTAAAGGACCGCACGGCATGTATGATTATGTATTTCTTCAAGATCGATTAGGTGAAATCGTAATCGCACATAGGGTGACTGAATCCAGGGGATCTTATGGTCTCGTAAGCAGACTTCAAGAATTAGAATATTGGAATAGCGGAGGTTCAGTTACTGGATCTAAAATGACAAAGACAACATTCTCTGCTTCCTATGATGGTGTCAGATTCGAGGGTCTTGGAGATCAAATAAATCTCTATTTCAAACAAAAAGGCAAAGCGGTATATGATCAGATTCTAGGTTCTAATCTTTCTTCGGCAGGGGCAGTCGGCAGGACTTTCAATCCAATTACTTCAACATCCTATGCTCTTTATCCCATGCTAAATTTAATGACAGGTGCTATTCAAATAACAAATTTTGATAGTAATTATACAGGGACAGATAATTCGTATGATTCTCCAACTTATATAGCAAGTCCTCCATCGGTGGCAGGATATTATCCTGGAGATGATATGTTTTCAAATGAAGCAGTAGATGGTTTATCTGCTCTAGATTGGATTCACGTCAAACCAAACAGACAATTAGCATCAAATTCATTACAGAACGCAGTCTTCAAATGTGATGCTTCTTATCTAAAATTAAATGCCCAACAGGCAGCAGCATTCGGACCTTTCGTTTTCGCAGGATTGAATTCAGCGGCAGGAGTAGATTACGCCCACATAATCACAATGAATAAATTTTCTCCTGATCATCTTGATACATTAATAGCAGGACAAAGATTCCCTGATATGTCTGGTCGTCTAGGTTTCCCTGATAGAGCAATCATCAGTAGTAAATCTGGTGACGGATTCGTAGCAGGTGATGATAGTAATACTGTTACATTCACGAGTGTCTTCTCCTTAGAAAAGACAGCATTATCTAGTTTCATTCGTCTCCCAGGTCTCACGCACAAATCATTCAATGGAGCACAGGCAGGACTTTCTAAAATCATTTATCAGTTGCCCCAGTTCTCCAATGATGGCAGAGAATATGGTGCTCTATATTTTGAACCAGGTGAAAAAACATATATCAAATTAAATAATCCTAATCCTATGTTATTGAATAGTCTTCAAGTTCAGATAGTAGATATGTTTGAAAAAGAAACGAATTCATTAACTGGCGACACCCAGATCGTATTCCATATCAGAAAAAGGAAGTAATCATATTTAATCATTATTTTTTAAAAGTTAATCATAAAATTATTTTATATATAAATATCATATAAATAGTATGACTGATTATCTCGCAGATGTTGTTATGCCTCCGCCAGCACCTCCGTCCTCACCTGAACCTCCTGCTCCTCCAGAATCAGTGCCTCCTACTGATACTATTATTGAAGAGCAGATGAACATTGAAGAGAGTGAAGCATTATATGAAGTGGAAGAAGAAGAAGAAGAAGAAATTATCCCTGAACCTGAAAGACGTAGAAAGATTCCTCAAGAAGAGATCTTTTCAACACCTAAGGTTAAAACAATTTTAGATCCAGAATCGATGAAAGATCCTGTTGAAGATATTCCTCCTCCACCGAAGGAGAGAAAACAGAAACAAACTAGAAAGAAGAGAGGACCTGCTTCTGCTGAACAACTTGAAAGATTAGCAAGGGGCAGAGAGAAGGCAAAAGAGACTAGGGCGAGAAAGAAGTTAGAAAAGGAAGAGAAATTAAAAAAAGATAAATCAGATAAAGAACTCGTTGAAGCAGTGAGGGATAGAGAACGTAAAAAATTAAGAAAGAAATTAGAGACTCCTATTGACGACGAAGAAACAATTGTCCCAAAAGTTCAAATCGTAGAAAAACCAGTTGTTGTTGAGAAGGGATATTCACAGAAAGATTTAGATGATGCGGTCGCAAGAGCAGTTGAACAGAGCGTTAATCGTGTAGAAGTATTAAGAAAACAGAGGAAGGATGTAAAGAAGAAAGCACAGGCAAAGGCAGAGCATGATGCCAAGGTCTTTAAAGAAATCAATACGGCAATGAAGAATGATGTGTGGGCAAATTGTTTCGTTTAATATTTAAATTTATTTTCTGTTTTATTGTAAATGGTTCATTATAAATATATTGAAATTGGAACAAGTGATTTTGCTAGTTTAATAAATAAGTATCCGAATGATTTTGGATTATCGGTAGAACCAATTAAAAGTCTTTTAGATAATTTACCTGATAAAGAAAACAATACAAAAGTTAATTGTGCTATTTCTGATAAAACTGGAACTGCTGAATTTTATAAATTAAAAGATGAATTTTTAGAAGATAAAGAACATAGACAATATGAAAGGGGGATGTCAAGTTTAGTTGGATCATCGAATGAAGAAAAAAGAATTACAAAATCTGTTAGGTTTAAACGCTTTGAAAAAATTAATGTTTTAACAAAATCATTAGAAGACTTCTTCAAAGAATATAATGTTGAAGATGTTGAATATTTAAAATTAGATACTGAGGGTTATGATATTAATATTATGAATCAATTGTATAGAACTAATATAAGACCAAAAACAATCAAGTTTGAAAGTTGTCATAGTTCAGAAATAGAAATAAACAAGATCCTAGAAGACTTCTCTACATATAATGTTAGGAGAACCAAAAATGATATTTATTTAAATTATGAACTATAAAATATTATGTATATAATAAACATAAAATGGAAGCGTCGCAAGGACCAAGAGTCATCCCAGTTAAAGATCCAGATCCAGTATCTTCAAACCATCCACCATTACACGAGAATTTACCGCAGGTAGATGGGTTCGGCGGTGGAGCATTAGTTTTATTAGTTTCACCTGTCCGCACAGGAAAGAGCACACTAATTTCTAATATGTTATTGAACGATCAGTTCTACGACGCACAAGAAAGATTCGATAATACAACTATCATCAGTAACACCATTGCTAATGATATTACATCCAGATTTTTAAGAAAAGCATTTGATACACACGACCATTATGACGACGCAATTGTAGATGGAATTGTGAAGACACAGAAAGCATATGATAAAGAAGACCAACCAGAGATTGCTGTTGTCCTTGATGATTGTTTAGGATCAATCAGAAGGGAAGCAAAGATCAATCATTTATGTTCTCGTTTCAGGCATTTCAATATAAAACTATTAGTTATTTCATCACAGAATTTTAGGGCATGTAGTCCTATCATTAGGCAGAATGCTACGAATGTAATTGTAGGTTCTCCTTTCCCTAATCAGAAAGAACTTGGTAAAATGGCAGAAGAGTATGGGGATGTATTTGGTGGAGGTGATAATTGGTTGAAGATATATGGACAGGCAACTCCTAATAGATATGATTTTCTTCATATGGATTTTCAATCAAATCCTCCAAAAGCATTTAGAAACTTTGAAACACTAATTGCTGAAGGATCTAAAATTTTAAATTCCCCTGAATAAAAATTATATATATTATTATTTATATAAATAATGTCAGACTTTTATGGAGCACACGCACAAGCATTCGCCACACAAAATCAACTAAGTCAGCACGCCTACGATATGAATGAAGTCCGTCAGGCAAACTGGAAGAACTCTAAAACTGCTTTCAGAACGTTACAGAAATTGGATACAGGTAAAGAAGATTCAGATCTTAAAAGTGACGCTGAATCCAGTGCCGCTTCTGTTCCTAAAATAGGAACTGCTGTAAAAGGAGTTGGTGGAGCAGGTGCCGAAGTAATTTCCACTTTAAGAGGCGGTGGGACTGTCGGTCAGGCAGCATCAGAAGGTCTAAGAACTCTCTCGGCAGCAGGAGAAGGAACTAAATTATTCGGTGAGGGGGCAGTCGCTGCTAAGGAAGCAGGAGGTCTTGAAGGGATAGTTGGTAATGTTTTATCTGTTGCTGGTGGGGGAGGTGAAATCGCTGAAGGGTTTGCGAAGGTAGGGGCAACTGGTATTGGGGTTGCTTCGGCAGGGATGGCGACTCTCACGGATATAGATAATCTTTGGAATACAGGAAATATGTTTAATACGAAAGACGCACAGGGAAATACTGTGAAACAGAATCTCGGACAGGATATAGGTAATATTGCTACAATTGGAGCAGGACTCTTAGACGTCGCTGCTGTCTTCACAGGCGGAGCACTTGCCCCTATTGCCGCCGCCGCTAATGTCGCCGCCGCCACGACTTCTACTCTCTCTTCAATTGATGCGGATGAAAAAGAAAAATCAACAGATGCGAAGGATGCTCCTCCTTCTAAACCTCCTCCTCAGGTTGCTCCTCAGGCATTCGGTCAATTTGGAATCCTGGCGAATCGTTCTCACAATCCTTTAGAACACATCGGTTAAGTGTTAAAAAATTTGATAGTTGGGTTGGAATAATTACCATCAAAATACTAAGAAGAAAAAAAAAGAAAAGAAAAAAAACAATGTCTGACTACTCCAAACTCCAAGAAGAGAACAAGAAACTAAAAGAAGACCTAATCCGATGGAAGAGGATCGCCTTCTGGAGAATGGCAGAAGCATACGCAGGATACGATAAAAACACTTGTATTCACGACGAAGACTGGTGTAATGAGGTCAAAGAATCGATGGAGGAATACTATGGTTCAGGTGGTGAGGAACTAGGTAGTATTGATGAACTCCTGGAAGGATATAAGGATTGGATTGGATATTATGAAGAACCAGATTCACCCTAACTTAAATCTTCTCTTATAACTTGATATATTTTCTTTACGACTCGTTGAATTACCCCATAATATATACCACGACAGAAATCCTGCTCTTGTATAATCCCCAGTAGATAAATCTTTTTTATGTCTAGATCTATATCTTTTTCTTTGTTCTTTATCTTTCTTGATTGTATAATCATCCATCCCAGCACTTCCGAAATGTGTTGTTTTTGTTCTTCCATTATCCCTGGTGAAAACTGCCATCAATTTTTTACCAGATTTATCACTTTTTTTTATTACGACTGAAACCATTTATTCTATTTATATGTCTAATTAAAATTTTTAAAATGCTCCTAAAATTAATTTCTAATGTATTTTATAAGTTATGTCAAACCAGCATTTAGAGATCACCCCAAGCAACATCACATCCAATGGAACACTATCCTACAAGAATGGACAACCGACGATCCAACTCCTGATTGGAGCACAGGATCGTTTTATTGTTCCTGGTTCTGTTCGCCTCGTTGGTGAATTCACAGTAAAAAAGAATGATACTATTATTCCATTAGAGAGTGATGGAATCCGTATGAATGAACGCCTCGGTGTTTATTCTGTAATTGATACTCTTTCTATTTTCTCCCAGCGTTCTTCGCAGACGATAGAATCAATCAATCATCATAATCGAATGATGTCTTCATACCTCAGCGTAACGCAGAGTCAGCACGACTTCGCTTGCCACGCCTACGAGACTGCTCTTCGTTTCCCTAACTTCAAGGCACAGCAGTTAGGAGTCATTACGAACACCCAGGGGGCATCTGCTTCTGGAGGGACTTCTCCGAACTCCTTCTGTATCCCTCTGGTTTCTGGACTCTTTATGGGTCAAGAACCAATCCCTCTCTCGAATGATTGGGGTGTCGGTGGTCTAATGATAGAGATTCAGTTATCTCCAGACCAGAATGTTTTATTTTCTTCGGACAACTCTCCTACTAAATTACTTGATGCTTATTATGAATTATCCAATGTTCGTCTAATCTGTGAAGTCCAGCGACCAGGTGAAGATTTCAGTCCTCAATCTACGAACACCTTCGTCTATAATTCTATCAGTTCTTATTACAATACTATCAATTCGGCAAATGCTGTATTGAATTTCAACCTTGGTCTAAAATCTGTCCTAGGGGCATTTATGAATGTTGTTCCTTCTTCGCATATTAATTCTCTAACGAGAGACGGTCTTGGGACTCTTGGATTCTCCAACAGTGACGGCACGAAAGCACAGATTGAACAACTTGTTTTCACTCGTGCTGGTGAGCGAGTCCCCCTAGAATATAATATTGATACACTCCAGAAGGATCAGGAAGGTCGTGATAATGAAACTGCTGATGCCCAGATTGTTCGTAATTATATGAATGCTGTAATGAACTTTGCGAAGATTGCGAGGACTTCGGTGACGCCGAGTGCTTTCCGCAATATTGATTATGGTGCTAATTTCGCAAATGCCAAGGATATTATTGATGGTGGATCGGCATATGGAATCGGTGTATCATATGATGGTATTTCTAATTCTGGACTTGATTTCTCGCAGGTTCCATTCGGCGTCCAATTACAGTTAAGACTTACAAGCGACAATCCGAATGCTGTCTTCTTGTTCGTCCATTCACGCCAGACGGTCGTATCCTCTGGCGGATCGATTCAGGTAATGAAATAAATAGCATATTTTAAAATGACCTTTACTTTTTTATATTTTTCATATCATAACAATATGGAACCTCCCTCGCAACCCCAGTCCTCTCAAATCCCAGATCTTGTTCGTATCGGCACTGTCGCTACTGATACAGCGATCAATGTAACTACTGACATCTTAGATCCAGTAATTTTCTCTGAAAACGAAGCAAGATTCGTTTTAGATAATAAAGGTATTCTTCATTCCAATTCAAGAATCACATTCTCTACTGACGGAACAGTAGGACCTTCTAATGGTGATCGTGCCTTCTTTCCTGCTGGTGTAGGAGTCCATTCTCTAATCCAGAGAGCGGCACTTCGTGTCGGCACCAAGACCGTCTGTGAAATTGAAGATTACAATCATTTTGCCGCCTATGAAACGACCTTCCTACCTCCTGACGCAATCAAGGAGCGTGAGGGAGTTATTTCTGGTCGTATGATGACAATCGCCCCTACTCTTACTGGGCGAGCAGAACCCTATCAGAATGCTTCAAATACTCCCCTGAATGTAGAAAGTCTTACTGAGGCAAAGTCTATTCAGATTGACAATGGTAAGGGTCTCTTATTTGCTGGTGCGGATTCGGACCAGCATCACGTCCCCCTGAAGGATACAGACCCCTTCCCCAGTCGCACCGTTTATGATTATCAGGCAGAGGTTAATAAACCCACTTATTCTGTTCTGTTAGCAGATCTTTTCCCCTTCCTGAAGACCAACCAACTCCCTCTATTTATGATGGAAGAGCAAGTAAGCATTCATTTAACTTTCACCAAGCGTGAAGCAGATGCTTCTTCGGAGCGTGTCTCTGTAACTAATGCTGGGACAATTACACAAGATGCCGTCCTTGTCCGTGGTGATTGCCAGTTAATTGCTGATTACATTTTCTATCCTCAGGATCTTATGGAGCAGTATCGCCAGCAGAACGCTAATATGTCTTTTCAGTATGTAGATTATCAGTTCGTAAAGCGGACTGTCTCGGCAACTGAATATTCTGGTGGTCTAATCCAGAATGTAGGAGGCGCTGGTCGTATCGTAAATAAAGTATTCTGTGGCAGCGTTTTACAAGACACCAGCGACCTAAAAGAAGAAAATCTTCTAAATGTCTATTGTGCTGAAGGACCTACTGTCTCTACGACTGGTGTAGGCACGGTGACAACCAATCTAAAATACAATGATAATTTCTTATATCCGATAGACGTCAGCAATGATGCTCGTCATTATCACAACGTCTTTCAGTCGGAGGGCAGAGTCCCTTACATCTCTCGTGATTTATACAGGGGTGAGGGTCAGTTAGCACAGACTCTCGATGGTGCTTCTGGATCTGTTAATTTTGAAGATTATACGGCACAGGGTGATCTTCGCCAGAAGTTCTTCTACACTGCTTATCGTCTGAATAAGGGTGAGCGAGTCAATTCTCGTGGTATTGAAATCTATGATACTCGTGTCACTATGTCTGGAGCGTCCACCATGCGTTGCTGGTTACAGGTGATGAGGGTTGCCAGTCTCCGTGATGGGATGTTTATGATGGCATATGCTTAAGCAGATTTTAGTTTCATTAACTTCATTTTTTATTATATTCATAAATAAAATGAATAATAATACTTTCACGAAGACAACTCTATTAGAGTGTCCTCGCTCTCAAAGCGACGAAGGGATTGCGAATAATAATATAGATCCTTCTAAATGGACGAACAAGGTGGGGCAAGGTTTAGTTTTAAAAGCAGGTGATACAATATCGGTTCATTCTTCATATGTTTCAGAAATAGGTGCTGAATCAGGACAGATTCAGATCAAGGGGCAAGAGTTAAATGCTTCAGTTGATGTTGAAATAACTGAATTCGAGAATCTATGGAGAAACGAAGAACTCCCTCATAAATACGCTCTTCAAAATGCTTCTAATAAAACTGTGAATATAAAAATAAGGGATGATACGGTGAATTTAGTTGTTTCTCCTTACAAGTGTGCGAATATAGATAATTATGTTTTCTTACCGAGACGTTGGACTGCTTCGGGGACACACGTCTTCTGGGGGCAGAATGAAAGGAGGGATGGGGGATCTATTGCTGGTGGTAACCGTGATATGGGGCAGACACAGAGACCTCCTAATCCTCTGAATCGATGTAGTGATGATCTTTCAACTAAATATTGGGGAGGCAATAATACAAAGAAAGCACAACCAGAATATAAAGTTTCAGGAAAAAATGATGGAAGTCGTTTCACACTTTTCACAAGACAACAGACTTTCTTTGACGTCCCTTCGGAAACAAGATTAACAGTTTCTGGTATCTCTACTCTTGGTTCTCCTATATTACAGGTTACACACTCTTCCTCTACAACAGGTCTTATACCTGCGATGCCGATTCTTACTGCTTCGCCTCTTCTCGGTTTCAATGTCGGAGCGTCGGTTGTATCTGTGAATGGTTCATTTGTAACTATGTCAGAGAATGCTATTGCGACCACCACAACCCAGAATCTTTTTACATTTAAATTTGGATTGCCTGATGCTGTGAGAAGGTTTTTACCTCCTGATATAACCAGTGGTCTCTCGACGGCACAGGCACAGTCACAGCGAGATCCTGCCGTCCTCGGTGATTATATACAAATAAAGAATTTAATTACATTGAAGGCAAATCCAGGATATAATTCACCAACAGACCTTGCGGTTCAATTAACAGAAGAATTAATTCAGAGAACAGATTTTGAACCATTCACATATAGCACTTCCAACGTATCCAATACGGTTCATAGAAAGGAAACATTTACATTCAAGAGTGAAACACAGGCGAACAAACTATATAATGTCGCAACTGCTGGTGGTTATGAGAGATCTTATTACGATAATTGGAAGAGGGTTGATGGTGCTGCTAATTATCCAGAAACTTTCAGTTATTTATCGCAGTATCAGACAATAGGAATAAAACGACCAGAATTATATACAGCAGGGAAAAAGTTAAATGGGATTCACGCAGACACAGGATATCTTTCTAGTTTTTTAACACCGAATGCTTCAGGTGATTCTGTATTTGTAACCAATATAAAATGGACTGATGCGAATCTATTAAAATTCAAGGAATTCTTTGATTCTCAGACAGTCTATCCAGAATTATTTCAAGATTATCTTCAGAATGGTTTTAAAATTAGGGAGAATAATACAAGGTTTTTTCATATGAATTTATATGATAATTCGAATTTTGTTGATAGTGGATATGGTCCTGCGAACTTTAGCACAAATATTCGTGTGGATCAAGTCCCAGCATTTGGTTATGATTTATATGATGGGGCAGTTAGTGCGTCCCAGACGTCCTTCCCATTATTCGTTGATTATAATCCAAATACGGTAGATTCATTAGCAAAGGACGTTCAAGAGACAGATTATGGATCAGGAATATTCTCAACGACCTTAACTTCTGATTACGCCCAATTAGCATATGGATTCGGTAGAAAGGTGCGAACTAATCTTGATGGGGAAGGAATCGCATATAAAATAGGGTTTCAGTTCAGTCAAACAGGAGACAAGATTCCCAATCATTTCTTTCACAAAAACGCTTCGGCAGGAGTCGGACGACCTATGTATCAATTGGGGTTTGGACTCGGTAGGTATTTTGGATTTGATTATCATTTCACCGCATATGGAACACACGTGATACTCCCTACTAATGGTAATGCTAACACTCTGGGACTAGCAAGATTAAATGAATACAATAAAATATATAGGTTCGGTCAGGCAGCATATGAAACAATGTATCTTTTAGATAAATATCAATTCGGTATGTATATTGGAGCAGATGGTCCTCTAATCAATTATGATACTACACAACAGAGATTTCAAATAAGGGATCTTCATACATCAGAAGTCGTTGGTAATTTGGGATATGCTGGATATGCCGTCCACGGAACCGCTCTCCCTATCAATCCCAACGCAGGTGATAAATGTTATAAAATTAATAAAAGACCTCTTTACACAAATTATAGTCCAGAGATTGCTGCTTATGTTGAAGGATTTAGTGGAGCGGCGACATCAGCATCAATCAATAGTTATAATTCACATAATCCTAATGTTGAACCTTGGAAGATTATGGATGCGATGTCTGGTTTATTTATCGAAGACTGGGTTGTCCCTGAAGATTCTTGGGATGAAAGTCTTATAGGGATTATGGGATATAGATACGAACAATTTCACAATCCAGATACTACTTCTTCAAGGCAGGTTAGATTGAAAGCATCTGGGGCGAATGCTGATTTAAATAATGTTAATGTCATTACAACGAATGCGAATGTAGATGAAGGAGATCTTATAGAATATCAAATGAATTCTATGGCACAATCGGTTTATCAACCTCTGAACCCTGTCGGTGTGACTCCTGCCTTCGCTGATAGAGGTGCGAGATATATATTACCACCGATTACAATCAGTCCAGCAACATCTGTAAATATAACTGCGAAAAGATTACCTAGTAAGACTCTAAGACCTTATTATACAATTAGATCTGATATCATAGGAGAGAATCAAGTTTTAGGAGGGACAACCTCTGGAGTAACTCTTCCAATCGTAGCAATCACAAATAAGGCAAATCCTTATGGGGACTTCTTGAATGGTTTTCAGGGGCAGATTACTTTCACCAATACGATAGATAGAGTTCTTACAAGGATTCGATGTAGTATTCACGAACCAGATGGGACGGCGGCACGATGTGATTTAAATTCAGCAGTAATATTCAGGATAGATCAACAGGTTCAGGCAAATATGGATGTTGTAGGAGATCTTCTAGCAAGTAAAAAAAAATCAGATCAATTAATGGCACAGGAGTTAGAGGATCCAGAATTAGAATTTAGTGGTGTAAAATATACAAAAGATATTTTTGAATAATTTAATTGAAAAAAAAATATTCAATAATTGAAATGGATGAACTTCAAAAGATCGGTGAATATTTATTAGAGAATGATAAAACAGAATGGGCGTTAATCATTCAGGGTTTAATTTTAGAATTGTGTGGGTCAGATGATTCTGATATTGATTATTCAGAAGATGAAGGGGATGCTCTTGATGAGGGTATTCCGACAGTTAATATAGATCCTAGTGGTTTTCACAGTCTCGTCTAGGTTTTTTTTTACACATCACTAGAAGACCTTCTTGAACTCCGTCCTCTTCGACGACTTTAAGTTTTATCAAGATTAATAGTGTAAAGAGAACAAAATCTCTTTCCTCTATATCAGGTTGTTTGATTAGTTCTTCGTATCTAAAATTGTTTAATGTTTGAATACATAATTTCTTAATTTTCTGTAAATTATTGCCGTCCCTCATTGCTTGAATGAGAACCATTTGTGCTTCATTTTTATATCCTTCAAGAGTTCTCCCACCACCAAGAGGTCTTGAAATGATTTTTTTCTTTTTATAATATCCATTAACAGATCCTTCTGAACCTTCGTAAATCATAAAATATAATACATAAAAAATTTTATTATAAATATCAAATTTAATTATCAAATTTACCAGAGTTGTATGAATCCGTATTCATCCCAAAGTTCCTGTAGTTTTCCTTTAAAATCTTCAAAATTGTCTATATATTCTTCACAAGTTGGATCTACGAGTTCATAGATCTCCTGGATATGGGTCCGATGCTGTCGCCACTCCTTGTCAAGTCCGACCTCACCTTCCTCCCAATCCTGGATCTGTTCCTCGAGTTCGTCAATCCTCTCCTCACATTGTGCCAATCCAGCAGTGACCAGTGGCATCACGGACTGTTGTGCCTTTTCTTTCTCGATGGTTTCATTCACGATGACGACCTGTTGTTTGTTGTTTTTTTCCTTGATTTCCTTGTTTTCATTCTCCAGATCTTGAATCCTATCCATAAGATCATTCATAACAGCATGTGCTCCGCATTCTTCTTCGGTTCTCTCCTTGAATTCACGAAGTTTCTTGTTCTCTTCTTCAAGATTCTTCATCTTCTTCAAGAAGGCAGCAGTGTAAGACATTCTTGTTTCTTGTTTTTCCTTCTTAGTAGTTTAATGATTTTTCTTTACACCAAACAATCAAATTTTTCAAACAGCAGTCGCACGAAAAGAATTAAAAGTCTATTTCTTTAAGTCATTCACGATTCACAAAAATCATATA
>WLWG01001291.1_pt1 | contig 23020 bp, 31 predicted proteins | sample 6712871 | NCBI WGS metagenome assembly WLWG01 (sample SAMN12718693, study PRJNA515312) | sponge metagenome | isolation source: marine sponge | host: Mycale hentscheli | place: New Zealand: South Island, Marlborough, Capsize Point | collected 2003-05-01
GAGCAGGTATGACACGAGCCGGTGTCGCTGCCTATAGAAGAAAAAATCCCGGTTCAAAACTAAAAACAGCTGTGACCGGTAAAGTTAAAAAAGGGTCCGCTGCCGCTAAAAGGCGAAAATCGTACTGCGCAAGAAGTGCAGGACAAATGAAACAATTTCCTAAAGCTGCGGCTAATCCAAATTCAAGACTAAGACAGGCACGGAGAAGATGGAAATGTTAAATGCAATTAGAAACAGTAATAAATAATCTACTTAAATTTTTAAAAAACAGATTAGATAATTTGTCTGTGTCAGTAACATCAGGTGGTGTTGACAACATGGAAAATTACAAGTATATAATAGGACAGATAAACGCCTACGAGGCAACACTACAGGAAATCTCTAACCTGCTAGAAGATAAGGAGCAAAATGAAAAAGGAACAGTCATCAATATTAACACCAAACAATGATCTTGTTGGTGTAAAAAAATCAGAAAAAGAACCAAAATTACCGAAGCCAACAGGCTGGAGACTTTTAGTTTTACCATTTAAAATGAATGAAAAAACTAAAGGTGGATTACATTTAGCTGAAACTACTTTAGAGAAACAACAAGTTGGATCTCAAGTAGGTTTAGTTATGGCTATGGGCCCACAATGTTATAAGGATAAAGAGAGATATCCTGAAGGTCCGTGGTGCAAGGAGAATGATTGGGTTATGTTTGCACGTTATGCAGGTAGCCGAATCAAAATAGATGGTGGGGAAATGCGTCTGCTAAACGACGATGAAGTGTTAGCAACAATAGATAGTCCAGAAGACATATTGCATGAGTTTTAATCATAGGAAGGAGTAAACTATGCCAGACGAAAAAGAAAAGTCAGTACCAATCGATACATCAGGACCTGATGCTACGATAGATATTGAAGAAGTAAAAGACGAGTCCGTTATAGAAACGGAAGCGCCGGAACAGGAAACAGTAAAAGAAGAAACAACAGAACCAGAAAAAGTAGAAACAAAAAACGATGAAGAACTAGAGGATTATAGTAAAGGTGTACAAGCTCGTATTGCGAAATTAACTCGTAAGATGAGAGAAGCAGAAAGAAGAGAACAAGCTGCTGTTCAGTATGCACAAGCTGTAGAACAAAAAAGACAACTATTAGAAAAAAAGTTTGAAAAAACTGATTCTGATTATATTAAAAAATTTGAGACTACTATTTCATCAGGAATGGAAGCTGCACAAAAAGAACTTGCTGCAGCGATCGAAGCTAATGATGCAGCAGCTCAAGTAGAAGCTAACAAAAGAATTGCAACACTCGCTTTTGAGAATGCAAAACTAGAGGCAGCTAAAGAAGGTAGAGAAGAACAACAGGCCGAGAAACCTGTTACTTTGTCTGAGCCACCGGTTCAGACTCAACAAATGGACGATCCTATTAATCCGGATCCTAAAGCTGAAGCATGGGCTTCACAAAACTCATGGTTTGGTACTGATAAGCCAATGACATATACGGCTTTTGAGATACATAAGGATTTAACGGAAAAAGAAGGATATGATCCAAATTCTAACGAGTATTATGCAGAGGTTGATAAGAGAATAAGAATTGACTTTCCGCATAAGTTTGGTAATAATGAACAAAAGCAACCGACCGCCCCTGTTCAGACAGTGGCTTCAGCTTCAAGAAGCGTAAAGCCTGGTCGCAAACAAGTGAGACTCACATCGTCTCAAGTCGCAATAGCGAAAAAATTAGGTGTGCCACTCGAAGAATACGCAAAACAATTAAAAAACACGGAAGGAGCGTAAAATGGAAAAAGAAAACAAAACTTCTCGTGCGAACGACACACGGTCAAAATCTGAGAGACCTAAAGTGTGGGTTCCACCGTCATCTCTAGATGCACCCCCTGCACCTGATGGATTCAGGTATAGATGGATAAGAGCAGAAAGTGTTGGCTTTCAAGATACTAAAAATATAACTGGACGTTTAAGAGAAGGTTATGAATTAGTTAGATCTGAAGAAGTTGAAAATGCTAGTGATTATCCAGTCGTCGAAGACGGCAAATACAAGGGAGTCGTTGGGGTTGGAGGCCTTCTTCTTGCGAAGGTACCTGTCGAGATCGCGCAACAACGTCAAGAGTATATGGCTAACCGTCATAAACAACAAGACGAAGCAGTTAATAACGATCTAATGAAGGAGCAGGATCAGAGAATGCCTATCAATGTTGATAGACAATCTCGTGTAACCTTCGGTGGTACGAAAAAGTAATTTTTTAAATCACTGAATTAAATAAACCCGTACTGGAGGCCCCTCGGGGCAGGTACATTAAGGAGTAAATACTATGGCAAATAGAAACACTGTTGGATTTGGTTTGATCCCTACAGGTACAGTTGGTGCTACACCAGCTACTGCAGGACAAGGCAAATACTTCATAGACGCCGCGTATGATAAATCTCTGTTTCAAGGTACAGTCGTTCAAAGTAAAGTCGGCTATATCAAAGCAGCAGAAGCTACGCGAACTCTACTAACTATTGGTATATTAAACGGTATCTTTTATAACGCTGCAACTACGTTGAAGCCTACATTTGATAACAAATATATCCAACCAATTACTCCAGCTAACAGCGAAGATATTACGGCGTTTGTAATTGATAACCCTATGCAACTTTTTGTTGGATGCTTAGACGCAGCGGCTGCACAAGCTGACTACGGAAAAACTGTCTCTATGACAGCAGCAGACCCATCAGGAAGTTCGACATCTGGTCAATCAAATAAAAAACTAGACGACACTAATATCCACGTAACCAACAACCAGTTCAGACTACTAAGATCTGCAGAAGATCCAGAGAATGACGAAAACGCAGCTAACAGAAGTGTAGTTGTATGTCAGAATCTAAATCAATATATGCAGAACACAGGTACTGCTGGTATAACTTGGCAATAATAGGAGCACATAATGGCAATATCACGAGCACAACTAGTTAAAGAACTAGAACCAGGCCTAAATGCACTATTTGGGCTGGAATACAAAAGGTATGAAAATCAGCATGCTGAAATTTATACTACAGAATCATCTGACAGAGCTTTTGAAGAAGAAGTAATGTTAAGTGGTTTTGGAAACGCGCAAGTAAAAGGTGAAGGTGCAGGCGTATCATTCGACCAAGCACAAGAAACTTTTACAGCGAGATACACTCACGAGACTGTAGCTTTAGCGTTCGCAATCACTGAAGAAGCGATTGAGGACAACTTGTATGATAGACTTGCGTCTAGATATACAAAAGCTTTAGCAAGATCTATGAGTAACGCGAAACAAGTAAAAGCTGTCGAGCCTTTGATAAATGGTTTACCTGGTGTAAACACATTCTTATCAGGTGACGGCGAGTCTTTATTTGGTGTTGCTCACCCTACGATAGCAGGTACTTTTCAAAATACTCTGACTACGCAGGCTGATCTTAACGAAACTTCGTTAGAACAATCTTTGATCGACATCGGTCAAATGACTGACGAAAGAGGTCTTAGAGTTGCAGCAAGAGGAGTGAAAATGATCGTTCCTTCTGAGCTTCAGTTTACAGCTGAGAGATTGATGAAATCTCAAGGTAGAACTGGAACAGCTGATAATGATATCAATGCAATCGCATCAATGGGAATGGTTCCTCAAGGATACAGAGTGAACAATTACCTAACTGATACTGATGCATTCTACATCATTACAGACGTGCCAAACGGCATGAAAATGTTCAACAGAGCTCCATTGACAACTGCAATGGAAGGTGATTTCGATACTGGAAACGTTAGATACAAAGCTAGAGAAAGATACTCATTTGGAGTATCAGACCCTAGAGGTATCTTCGGCGTTGAAGGTGCGTAATAACTAAATTTTATGAGGCGGACACAGTTCCGCCTCATTTAACAAATAACATGGTGAGATCATGAAAACATTCACAATAACAATATGGGCATACGATCATCACGCAAAATTTAATGTTTTGTCTGAAGATAATGCTATTTCTCTTGAACAATCAATCCTTGACAAATTAGGAGAAAAGAGTATAAATTGGGAATATCTCGGAAACTCATATGACGACCGAGTAAACAGAATAACCTATGAGGAGGTTGTTGATGATACAAGACCTATACAAACGAAAAAGGTCCTTGGAGTTGAAGTGGGAACAGGAGCATATTGACAATAATAGATATACTCTTGAGATGGTCAGAATTGATGACAAAGTTAAACAAGTCATTACTGAGATCAAGCTTGAAGAAGCTGCCATTGCACATAGACAAAATACTGTTGAAGGTGCAGCTCCACAAGTTTCTGTAGCTACTTAGAATAAAAGCTACATCGCTGAAATCGCACTTTCTTATAAGGCTCTCTTGCACTCCACTAAAAACTAAGCTATAAATAACACACTATACAAATTAAAATAAATTAAATGTAGACGCGTATAGTCGACAACCCCTAGGGACTACATTTAAATATTCTAGGAGGAATATTATGGCACAAACTACATTTTCAGGACCAATATTAGCTGGTACTATTAAAAACACTATAGGTACTACTGTTGGAACTGATGTTAAAAACACGGGTCAAGTTGTAATGGCTCAATCATTTTCATTTGCTTTCGGAACAGAAGGAGCTGCAACTGATACAACCGTTGTAATTCCAGCTAACTCTCAAATCGTAGCTATTGATGTTAACGTAGAAACTGCGTTCAACGATTCAGGTAGTGATATACTTGAAGTTGGCTCATCAGCTGACACTGACTTATATGTTAATGATGTAAGTATTGCAGCAGTTGGAAAAATAGCTTTAGGAACAGCTGCACTATGTGCAAACTGGAAAGATATTGGAACTTCTGACATTAGAATCGGTTTCATCTATAATGGTGCAAACAACGATGCAGATGCAGGTGCTGCTACAGTAACTATTAGTTACTTGCAGAACAATAACCTTTCATAATAATTAATTTTGTGTGGGCTTTGGCCCACACATAAATTTTAAGGAGAACAAATGGCAACAGACATAAAAGCAAAACGATTTACTGATGGTACAGCAGCCGCTGCGACTGTTATTGCTGCAGCTCAAACTTTAGGAGGAGCAGGTAATATGACTCTTGCAGGAACAGCTGCAACTTTCGGTGGTACTAACCTGGGTCAAAAAATTACTTTAGTCTCAGGTGGTAATATTTCTGCTGTTACTTTTACAATTACTGGAACTGATCCAACAGGTGCTTCACAAAGTGAAGATCTAACAGGCCCTAATGCAAGCACAGTAACATCAACAAAATACTACAATACAATTACTCAAATTGCAGCTTCAGGAGCGGTAGGAACTAATACTTCTTCAGGTGTTGCAGCTGATCAAGGTGGAACATTATTTGCTGGAAGAACTAGAGTTAGAGGAATGCATGCAGTAAACGCTGGTGCAGGAACTATACTTTTTAATAATTCAAGTATTGATGGTTCAGAAATTTTAGGTATGCCTGTAGATGCAGGAGACTTAGATCCATATATTCCAGATGATGGAATGGTTTTTGATTCAGGAGCTTTCATAAAAGTAAATGTTGGAGTAATCACAGGTTTAACAGTATTCTTTGACGGCTAGGAGGCTAAATGGCTAACACTACCTCGGGCACTACAACGTTTGATAAAACTTTTGCTATTGATGAAATAGTAGAAGATGCTTTTGAACGTATTGGATTACAAAACGTTGCAGGCTATCAACTTAAATCTGCAAGAAGATCTTTAAATATTTTATTTCAAGAATGGGGAAACAGAGGAATCCATTATTGGGAAGTAGGTGAACTAGATTTAGATTTAGTAGAGGGACAAGCTGAGTATAAATTTTTTAGATCAGCTGATGATGGCACAAGTGCTACATCAAATCCAAATGGTATTTACGGTATATCCGATGTTCTTGAAGCACAATTAAGATCAAATAGAACTGCAACAAATCAAGCTGATAGTCCTATGACAAAAGTAGATAGATCTACTTATGCAGGGTTTTCTAACAAATTATCAAAAGGAACACCTAATCAATATTGGGTTCAAAGATTTATTGATCATACAAGCATTAGTGTTTATCCAACACCAGACTCAACAAATGCATCTAAAGATATGCATTTTTATTATATCAAAAGAATTCAAGATGCAGGAGATTATACAAATGCAACAGATGTACCATTTAGATTTGTGCCTTGTATGACAGCAGGTTTAGCTTTTTATCTTTCACAAAAATATCAACCACAATTAGCACAACAAATGAAACTGTATTATGAAGACGAATTAGCAAGAGCTCTTGCAGAAGATGGTTCTGCTTCTAGTACATACATTACACCAAAAGCTTATTACCCAGGAGCATAATGGCTAAATACGCAACAGGAAAACACGCAAGAGCAATATCTGATAGATCTGGTTTAGAATTTCCATATCGAGAAATGGTTAGAGAATGGAATGGTTCGTTTGTACATGTATCTGAATTTGAACCAAAACAGCCACAATTAGAACCTAAACCAAATGCAGGAGATGGTGTTGCATTAAGAAATGTTAGAACTGATAGAAGTGAACCACCAACTGCAGTTCTTTTACCAAACAATCCTTTTACAATTACAAATGGCAGTTCAACTTTAACTGTTAGTTTACTTAATCATACTTTAAAAGTTGGAGATTTTGTTTTATTTTATAATCCAGCTAGTAATAATCCTATAGAAAGTTTTAATTTAGGAAGTAATCTTTTTCCAATATTTGCAGTATCAAATGCAATAACAGCTTCAGCAACAACAGCAACATTTGATTCTAATACTAATTTTCCTGCAACAGGTTTTTATTTTATACAAAGTGCAACTTCGCCAAGTTCAACAAGTCCAGAATATGTTCCTGTAGTTCAGAGAGAAGTTATACAATATACAGGTAAATCTGGAGGATTAACATTAACAGGTTTAACAAGAGGAACTAATGCTCCATTTAGAGGAGAAACATTAAATAGTACAAAAGCAACTGCACATTCTGCCGTTAATGTTTTTCCAGGTTTAGAAATACAATCTGTAACAACTAGAACTGAGAATACAGGGGCTATGCCAGCTACAAAAATAGTTAATACAGGCTTCACTGTTACCTTGCCTTATAACGCAGTTGGTAATATAACAGGAGGTGGAGAAAACATATATGTTAGTCCAATGATAAGAGGTATATTATGATAAACTATATTTGGAATAAAATTAAAAATTTTTTTAAACCAGAAAAACAAGATCCACATCTTGTTGTGTTTGAAGAAGTTAAACCAGTACATTGTACTAAACATAATAGATATAGAAAAAATTGTTTAAGTTGTAGAGAGGCAGTAGCATAATGGCAGGATTAAGTGCATCAGGATTAAAAACACAAATTAGAAGTTATACTGAAACAGATTCAAATGTTTTAACAGATGCTGTTTTAGAAAATATTATTTTAAATTCACAATATAGAATATTTAGAGATGTTCCTATTGATGCAGAAAGAAGACAACAGACTGGTAATTTAGTTGCTGGTCAAGAGTCTATTAATGCACCAGCAGGTTCTTTATTCATAAGAGGTATACAAGTTTATGATTCGAGTGCCGTTATTACTGGAGCTAATGTTTGGTTAGAGAAAAAAGATTATACATACTTGCAAGAATATCAAGATGTAACTGGAACAGCGGCGGCTCAAGGTAGACCTAAATACTATGCGATGTATGGTGGGGGTACAGGAGAATCTGATACAACATCAGGACGTATAGCTTTTTCTCCAACACCTAATACTACATATAAATTTAGAGTTCATTACAATAAAATGCCTGATCTTTTAGAAAATAATGATACTAATTATATTAGTATGAACTTTCCAAATGGTCTATTATACTGCTGTTTATCAGAAGCATATGGATTCTTAAAAGGACCTATGGATATGTTGACATTATACGAAAATAAATATAAACAAGAGGTACAAAAGTTTGCTAGTGAGCAAATTGGAAGAAGACGAAGAGACGATTACACTGACGGAGCTGTTCGTATACCAATTAACTCAGCAAACCCGTAGGAGAATAAATTATGGCAATAACATCAGCAATATGTTCAAGTTTCAAACAAGAACTTTTACAAGGTAAACATAGTTTCGCATCATCTGGTGGAGACACTTTTAAATTAGCACTATTTGATAGTGGTGCAACTTTAGGTGCTTCTACAACAGATTATTCAACTTCAGAAGAAATTACAAATACATCAGGAACAGCTTACACAGCTGGAGGCGCAACTCTTACAAGATCAGGAGTTGGTTTAACAGGAACAACAGCATTCACAGATTTTGGGGATGTTACATATTCTTCAGCTTCTTTCACTGCAAACGGTGCAATGATTTATAATACAACTACAGGAACGGGTTCAAGCACAACTGACTCTGTAGCGATTATTGCTTTTGGTGGTGACAAAACAGCAAGTAATGGAACTTTTAAAATTGAGTTTCCTGCAAACGACGCGACAGCAGCAATAATCAGATTAGCGTAGGAGGTCGACCATGTCGACAACTTCAGGATGGGGCCGATTAACCTGGGGACAGGCTAATTGGAATCAATCTACAACTTTAAAAACAGGATGGGGTGCTCAAGCTTGGAGTGGCGACGGTGGCTGGGGAGATCTTTCTGATCAAACAATTTCTTTAACAGGTGTATCAGCATCATTTAGTATTGGTACTGTAGATATTCCTGACGTTATAATTACACCTTCAAGTTTTGAAATAACATTATCACAGGGCGAAGCTTTTGTTCCTGTTAATATAGATGGTGTATCTTTCTCTGCATCTGTAGGTTCATTAACCGTGAACGATGTAACTATGGGCTTAACAGGTCAACAAGTTACAGCTGCATTAGGTGTACCAGTTGTAGCAGATATGACTGTTGGAATGACAGGTCTTGATATTACTTTATCACAAGGTACAGCCTTTGCTCCAAATGAAACTGTAATTATTTCTGGTCAAGAAATAACTTTAACACAAGGAACTGCAATTGGATCTTCTTCACAAGAAGCAGACTTAACAGGTATTGCAGCAACATTTACTTTAGGTTCTGTAATTATACCAAATGATACAGTTATTATTTCTGGGCTTTCTATGGAAACTCAACTTGGTTCTATTATTGGATTAGGAGGTGCTGTTGCTAATCTAACTGGAATTAATATGACATCTAGTGTGGGATCTTTAACTGTAGAAGAAGGTTTAGGATTAACAGGAATATCATTCAGCGCTAGTCTTGGAACAATTACAACTATACCAGATATGGTGGTTGGATTAACTGGATTATCTGCAACGTTTAGTGTAGGAACTGTAGACATATTTGCTTATGGCGATGTTGACACTGGTTCTAATACATCGTATAGTAATGTTTCAACGGGTTCGAATTCTTCATATTCGAATGTTGCAACTGGATCAAATACAAGTTATAACGATGTAGCAGCGTAGGAGAATTTTTATGGCATCAACATACACCCCTCTGGGTATAGAAAAACAAGCAACTGGTGAAAATGCAGGAACTTGGGGGACAAAAACAAATACAAACTTAGAAATCGTAGAACAGATATCTGGTGGTTATACAGCTCAAGCCGTAACAGATGGTTCCGATACAACTCTTTCAGTATCAGATGGATCAACTGGTGCAACTCTTGCACATAGAGTTATAGAATTTACAGGATCACTTACAGCTTCAAGAAACGTTACAATACCTTTAGACGTACAAAATTTTTATTTTTTAAAAAATGCAACATCAGGTTCTCAGAATGTTGTGTTTAAATATGCAACAGGTACGGGAACTTCTGCTACGGTTGCAAATGGTAAAACTGTAATTGCATACGCAAAAGCAGATGATGGTACTAATCCAAATATTTCTACAATATCATTAGCTAGTGATTTAGTTGATGATACTACACCACAATTAGGTGGTAACTTAGATACTAACTCGTTCATGATAGACTTCGATGATGCTCATGGTATCAGAGATGAAAATGCAAACGAACAATTAATTTTTGAAACAACATCATCAGCAGTAAACCATATTGATATAACTAATGCTGCAGCGAGTAGTTCGCCACAAATTGGTGCAGTTGGAGGCGATACAAATATTAGTTTAAAATTAAGACCAAAAGCAACTGGTAATATTGAAATTATGGGTGCAACAAACCCAGGTTCAATTCAATTAAATTGTGAGTCTAATTCTCACGGAATTAAACTTACATCACCTCCACATTCAAGTGCACAGTCATATGAACTTAAATTTCCTACTGGAAATGTTACAGCAGATAGATTTTTAAAGGTTGCATCAGTAACAGGATCTGGCACAACAGGTGTTGGTCAATTATCTTTTGCTGAAGTATCAGGTGGTACTTCATGGCAAGCCGTTAAAACTTCTACTTTCACAGCAGTAGCGGGTGAAGGATATTTTGTAAATACTACAGGGGGAGCGATAACAATGAATTTACCAGCAGGAACAATAGGTGATGAAATTGTTTTTATAGATTATGCAGGTACATTTGATACTTACGCACTTACAATTGATTCAAATGGTTCAGAAAAAATTGCAGGATCAACAGCTGACTTAACAGTTTCAATAGAAAGAGCAGGGAATACTTTAGTGTACACGGATTCTACACAAGGGTGGCTGCTAAAGAATAAATAATCATGGCTACTTATAAAGGTACAGTTGGGACGGCAGTCGTCAACTACGCTGGTAATTATCCAGGAGCCGTGAAAGGTGAGCTATGGTACGATAGCACTAACAAAGATTTCAAATATCAATATGCAAATGTAACAGCAGCTGGTTCGTGGAGAACTGGTAACAGTTTAAATACTGCTAGAAATCAATTAGGAGGTGCTGGAACTTACACTTCAGCAATAGCTTTTGGTGGTTATGATGGACCAGGTTCTCCAACAGCAGATACAGAATTATATGATGGAACAAGTTGGACTGAAGTAAACAATTTAAATTCTGCTAGAAATCAATTAGCAGGAGCAGGAGAATCTAATACAGCAGCTTTAGCCTTTGGTGGTGGAGCTGTAGTAGAACTTTGGAATGGAACTAACTGGACTGAAAAAAATGATTTAAGTTCTGGTAAAACTTTATTAGGAGCTGCTGGAACATCTACTGCAGCTTTAGCTTTTGGTGGAGAAAATCCTGGAGGAAGAATAACAGAAACAGAATCATGGAATGGAACTAATTGGACGGAAGTAAATGATATGAATACTGCAAGACGTGGATTAACAGGATCTGGTTTACAACCAGCAGCTTTAGCTTTTGCTGGAGAGACTTCTGGAACTGCCGCTGTAACAAACACAGAATTATGGAACGGAACTAACTGGACTGAAGTTAACGATTTAAACACTGCAAGAGTAGAAACGATAGCAGGATTTGGAACGACAACCTCGTCTATAGCTACAGGGGGAGAAAACCCAGGTGGATATACTGCAAACACAGAATTATGGAACGGAACTAACTGGACTGAAACAACTAACATATCCACAGCAGGAGCAAAAGGCTATGGTGCAGGAACTACTTCGAATGGAGTAGCTTTTGGTGGTGAATATGGTGGGAGTAGATCTGGTAATACATTTGAATGGGAAGGTGCAGGTGCACCAGTCGGTGCTTGGTCAACCATTGCTAGTGGAAATACGGCTAGACATTCTCTTGCTGGTGCAGGAGCTACGAGCACTGCACAATTAGCTTTTGGTGGACTTGAACCAGGTCCAACTAGATCAGCAAAAACAGAATCTTATGATGGAACATCTTGGACTGAAGTAAACGATTTAACAACTGCAAGGTATGCTCCTGGAGGAACAGGAACTCAAACTGCAGCGTTAGCTGCAGGTGGACAAGATGGTTCTCCAACAACTGGTAAAACAGAACTATGGAATGGAACCAATTGGACAGAAGTTAATGATATGAGTAGCATTAGACGAGGTTTTGGAATGTTTGGAACTTCAACATCTGCAGTGGCTGCTTCAGGAGATGGAGGTCCAACTGGAACAGATACTGACGCTGAAACATGGAATGGAACTAACTGGACAGAAGTTAACAATTTAAATACTGCTAGGAGAAACACTGGAGGAGCAGGAGCAGATAGCACTAGTGGTTTGGTTTTTGGAGGAAGTCCAGGGACTCAATCTGTAACGGAAACATGGAATGGAAGTAATTGGACTGAAGTTAATGATTTAAATACTGCAAGATATGCTTTAGGAGGTGCTGGAGTAATTGGATCAGCTTTAGCGTTTGGTGGAACAACACCTGTCAAAGCTAATACAGAAGAGTGGAATGGTGCTGGTTGGACAGAAGTAGCAGATTTAAATGCTGCAAAAGAAAGCCAAGCTAGTGGAGGAACTACTACAAGCGCATTCTCATCATTTGGCTATACAACTACTTCAGTAGCAACAGCAGAAGAGTGGAATTCTAGCTCAGATGTGGTAAAAACATTAACAGATTAATAAAAGGAGAAAACTATGGCAAAAACATATCAATACTGTGTAGCAGAAAACTGGGGAAAGGGTTTCATCGATCACGTTGAATCTCAAAGAATCACGTTTGTAGGCTATCCTGGAAATGTTTGGCAAGTTCCTGCATACAACAAACACGGTAATCTTTGGATTGCTAAAGTTGCAGGTGTTGTTAAAACTAAGGATGAAGCACAGGCGATTGTTGATGCAGAAGTTCAAGCAGCGCAAGCTGCGTGGGATGCTTTACCTGATGCTGAAAAAGCACCAGCTGAAGGTTTCAAAAACGTTGAACGACCTGCTGACATAATATTAGAGGAGTAAAAATTTAAATGGCTGAGTATAAAGAAATACATGGCACAAAGATTCGGAACTATACGACTAATCCCGATAATCCGATCGTGGGAGAGGTGTGGTATAACGATACGTCTAATGCGTTAAAGTTTCAATATCCTAATGTAACATCAGCTGGCTCATGGAGCGCTGCTAATTCTTTAAATGCTGGAAGATCCTCAATGGGAGCCGCAGGAATTCAAACTTCTGCTTTATATTTTGGTGGTATAGATCCGACTGCAGCTGTAGATAATACAGAAGAGTACAATGGTACAGTATTTACTGAAGTAAATGATATGAATGCTGCTAAAAATTATCCTTATTCTGCTGGAACAAATGCCGAAGCTGCTTTATCTTTTCTTGGAGAAATATCTTTATCTAATACAACGAACACCGAAGTTTGGAATGGAACTAATTGGACAGAAGTTAATAATGCAAATACAGGAAGAAGAATAGGTGGATCATCTGGTACAGAAACAGCTGCCTTAGCATTTGGTGGTTTTGTTTCAGCTGTATCAGCTCTTACAGAATATTATAATGGAACAAATTGGACAGAGCTTAACGATTTAAATACTGCAGTTTATGCTAATGGAAGTGCAAAAAATGCTACTTATACTGCATCATTATCTTATGGTGGTTTTAATGCTTCTAGTACAAGACTTGGAATTACAGAACAATGGAATGGAACTAACTGGACGGAAGTAAATGATTTAAATACAGCAAGAGTTACGGGAGGTGGTGCTGGAGGATATACAGATGCATTATATGCAGGTGGAAATACACCTAGTCAAACAGCTGCAACAGAATTATGGAATGGTACAAATTGGTCAGAGCAAAACGATCTATCGAGTGCTAGAAGTTGGATAGCAGGATGTGGAGCTCAAACAGCAGCATTAATGGCTGGTGGTGATCCTCCAACAGCTTTTGCTGGAGCAGAAGAATGGACGGGTGCAGGTGCCGCGGTCGGTGCTTGGTCTACAGTTAATAGTATGAATACTGCAAGATCTCTTTTAGGTAGTGGAGGAACTTATACATCAGCTTTAGCTTTTGGTGGAAATGATGGTTCAGCAAGTGGTAAAACAGAATCTTGGGCTGGAACTAATTGGACAGAAGTTAATGATATGAATACAGCAAGATATCAAGTAGGAGGGTGTGGTTCATCAAATACAAACGCTTTAGTTTTTGGTGGAGAAATAGGACCTGATACGGCAAAGACAGAATCTTGGAATGGAAGTAATTGGACTGAAGTTAATGATTTAAATCAATTAAGAAATGATTTAACTGGATTTGGAACTAATACAGCAGCTTTAGCTATGGGGGGAAACGGACCAGGTGGTATTGATACAAGAACAGAATTATGGAATGGAAGTAATTGGACTGAAGTTAACGATTTAAATGCTGCAAGATACGGAGGAGGTTCATTTGGTATTTCTACAGCAGGTATATTTTGTGGTGGAGTTTTAGGTCCTCCTGGTAGAACAGCAGCAACGGAAAGTTGGAATGGAACAAACTGGACAGAAGTTAATGATATGAATGAAATTAAATCTAATATGGGTAATTCAGGAGTTCAAGCAGATGGTTTAGCTTTTGGTGGAAAATCACCTCCTACAACAGCAAATACAGAAGAATGGAATGGTGTTAGTTGGGCAGAAACATCAAATTTAAATACTGCAAGAAATAGTTTAGGTGGTGCAGGAGTAAATAGTACAAATGCTTTAGCTATGGGAGGAAGCGTTTCTCCTTATTCTGCTGCAACGGAAGAATGGAGTGGTACATCAAACGTAACTAAAACAATAAGCACGGATTAATTATGGCAACATACAAAGAAATACGAGGAACACAAATTGAAGCGGTAGCAACCGATCCATCAAATCCTGTTGAAGGACAAGTTTGGTATAATACAACTTCTAATGTTTTAAAAGGTAAAGCTTTAACAGCTAGTGCTGCTTGGTCTACTGGAGGAACCATGAATACAGCACGATATGTTTTAGGTGGTGGCGGATCACAAACTGCAGCAATTGCATTTGGTGGTGCTAGAACACCAGGACCAGCTTCTCAAGCAGTTACTGAACTATATGATGGAACTAGTTGGACAGAAGTTAATGATTTAAATACTGCAAGAGAAAGATGTTCATCTGCAGCTACTACTAACACAGCTTCTTTATGTATAGCTGGAGTTGTTTATCCAGGTGCATCAAATCAAGATGTAACTGAAAACTGGAATGGTACAAACTGGACTGAGGTTAATGATACAAATTCTTCAGAAGGTGGACGTTTTGGTTTTGGAACACCTTCAGCAGCAGTTGTAGCAGGTGGAGGAATGTCAGGATTAAATGTAACAGAAACTTGGAATGGAACTAATTGGTCTACGAGTCCACAAACATTAAACACTGGAAGAAAAGATAATGAAGGTGGTGGTTCAGGAACTTCAACAGCTGGAATAATTGCTGGTGGTAATAACGGAGCATCTTATGCACAAACAGAACTTTGGAATGGTTCTGCATGGACAGAAGTTAACGACTTAAACACAGGAAGATCAGGTATGATGTTATCGGGTATAACAACATCTGCACTAGCTGCAGGAGGAACTCCTAACCCAACAGCTTCAGCAACAGAAAGTTGGAATGGAACTAACTGGACAACTACAACATCTTTACCTGCACAAAAAAGAAATGGAGGAGCTACACGAACAGGTGGAAATACAGCTGCTTTAGTATTTGGTGGTTATTATACCGCTCAACAAGCTACAACTTTGGAATGGAACGGTGCTGGTGTATCTCAAGTTAGAACATTTACCGACTCATAAGACTTGTAATATATTTTAGATAGTATATATTAGTCTTAACTATAAAGGATAAAGATATGAAAAAAGACGTTAAAGAAGTAATACAAGGTGAAGAACCTCATTTAAATAATTTATTAACACAAGAAGATTTATCATCATTTAAAGGTATGGTGGACGAACTTCGTGATACATGGACCAAGAAACAAATGTTTCGAACAGAAACAGAAGCAAGGTTTTCTGTATTACAAGATAATAGATACCCAACTAAAGCATCAAAGTATTGGCAGTGTGTTAGAGAACAATCATCATACTTAGATAACCTAATGACTCTATCGTTTGATTATAGAAGAAACGAAGCAAAGATTAAATGGTTAGAAGGTAAAGTTGAAAAAGAAGAAGATGAATACAAAAAAACTAAATACAAAATAGATTTAGACGAAGCTATATTTGGTAAAGCATCTATGGAAAAAGTTGCTAAACATAGAATGAGAGAAATTAAAATGTGGTCTAAATTAAAATTAGAATTTAATGATGGATCGTTTAATGACAAAGATGTTAACCAACATCAATTAGAGTCGTATGGTATGCAGTATCACGAAAAAGCAAAAACATTAAATGCTAACTCATCAGAGGCTGAGATATTTAATGTAATGGGACAATTACAATCATTACAAAGAATTAAAAAGTCTGGTGAATTAGAAAGTAGTTACACAGAGAAAGAAAAACTTGAACAACATGGAAAACCTAAAGTTTAATTTTGTATTTTTAGGCCAATCTGTTTTAAAGTATCAAGTACCTCTTGATATATTTACTACGATTAATCAGATTTACGAACAAAATTTTCATAACCTTGCACCTGCTAATAGTCAGTTAGTGGGTAAGATAGAGAATGAACATTCATTGTTTTATCATGGGGCTGATCAAACTAAGATGAAAAATCATAATATGTTACCTAAAAATGTTACAGATTATTTCATTACTATATTTAAACATTATCTAGCCTTTAATAAGATAAAAGATTATGAAACTCATTTAAATTCTATATGGGTTAATGAAATGAAACAACACGAATATAACCCTGCACATATTCATAGAGGTATGTTATTTACAGGTCTATCAAGTGTTATGATTTTAAAACTACCATCAACATTTGGAAGAGAGTATTCAGCAGATCAAGTTAAACAAAATGGTAGACTACAAATACTAGGCGCAGCTAATGGTCAATTTGCAAAGATAGATTATCAACCACCTATGGATCTTAGAGATTTTTATATTTTTCCATATGATATGAGACATTGTGTATATCCGTTTAATGGAACTCATGAGACTAGACGAACTCTTGCTGCAAATTGTGATGTACAGTTTGATCCGATTAGAAACAGAGGTGCTAACTAGTGGATAAACAATATTACATAGATAATCATATAGGTATATTTAAAAATTTTATGTCTGATGAATTAATAAATAATTATATTACTTTTTTTAATAATTGTGAAAAACAAGGAGCGGTATACCCAAGAGTAGAAGATGAAACATTTGTTGCAGATCATGCTATAAGTACAATTATGGGTTCAGTTCATGCTGCTATAACTTATAATAATAAACCTTTTATAGATATGTTTTTTAAAGAGGTGTATCCATTATATACTCAAAAATATTCTCATTTAAAAAAATTAGCTACACACAACATATTAGAAGTTAAGATACAAAAAACTAAAGTTGGTGAAGGTTATCATATGTGGCATTGTGAAAATGCTGAGATGAAAGCTAGAAATAGAATATTAGCTTTTAGTGTTTATCTTAATGATGTAGCAGAAGGTGGAGAGACAGAATTTTTATATCAAAAGTGTAGGTTTAAACCTGAAAAAAATACACTATTAATTTGGCCATCACAGTTTACACATATTCATAGGGGCAACCCACCTCTATCAAATGATAAATACATAATAACGGGATGGGTAGAATACGGATATTAATATGATAACAGAACCACGATGGCGATCTTTTATAGTTGAGACTACACAACCAATTTTTACACCACTACAATGTAAAATGATAATTGAAGCTGGTAGAGAAGAACCTAGGAATGATGCACAAGTTGGAAGTAGCAAAGGAATTAAAGGTGGAACTATAGATACTAAAACTAGAACTTCACATATAAGTTGGATACCATTTAAAAAAATGGGCGACATGTATAAAGACATTGAACGTATTATGAAAACAACCAATGGTAATCATTTTGGTTTTGATGGAATGACTATAACTGAGATGGCACAATATACAGAATATCCTGAAGGCGGGTTTTATGATTGGCATGTAGATAACGATGTAAACATGCAACACGAACCACCCGTTAGAAAAATATCTATGACTTGTTTGTTATCACCAGAGAATGAATTTGAAGGGGGTGATTTAGAATTAATGGCTGAAGGTAAAGTTGCAAAAATAAAACAAGGACACGCAGTATTTTTTGCATCGTTTATAAGACATAGAGTTAAACCTGTAACACGTGGCAACAGAAAATCTTTAGTTATGTGGTTTGGAGGGACACCATTTAAATGATTAGAGAATTACATTTTCCAACACCTATTTATATTTTAGATATAAAAGATCAAAATTTAAATATTCAATTAGAAAAAGATATATTAAATTGGATGAATCAAGATAAAGGAGTAACTAGAACAAATGTTAAAGGTTGGCATTCAACAACTGATATGCACACAAAACCTGAATATGCTAGACTAGTAAACGCTTTACATGAAGCACAAAATAAAATTTATAATGAAGAACATTTAGATTCAGAACCTTTTTTGGGTAATATGTGGGCTAATGTAAATCCTCCAGGTGGAATGAATAGAGCTCATATGCATCCTAATTGTTTGTGGTCTGGTGTGTATTATGTTAAAGCACCTAAAAATTGTGGACATTTAAAAATTGATGATCCAAGAGCAGCAGCTTCTATGTGTAGACCTAAAATGAGAGAAAGATACAATCATCCAGATACAGCACCTACAAGATTGTGGAGAGAACATCATTATGAACCTATTGCTGGAAGATGTATTATGTTTCCAGCTTGGTTAATGCATTGTGTTGATCCTAATGAATCTAATGATATAAGGATATCAGTGTCATTTAATTTTTTACAAAAGACAATGTTCGTATGAGTTTTCAAAATAAAAAATATCAAGTAATAAAGAACGCTGTATCTTACGATCTAGCTAATTTTATATTAAATTACTTTCTACTCAAAAAAGATGCTGCAGAGTTTATGTATAAACATAATATACACTCACAGTCCCCGATACTTGGAACATGGACCGATGAACAGATACCTAATACTTACTCATGTTATGCTGATTTTGTTATGGAAACTCTTATGGTTAAAATGTTACCAGTTATGAAACAACACACTGGCCTAGATCTATGTCCTACTTATTCCTATGCAAGAGCATACAAAAAAGGTGATTGTTTACACCGACATAAAGATAGACCTAGTTGTGAAATATCTACAACAGTTAATTTAGGAGGAGACCCTTGGCCTATATTTATAGATGGTACGGGTGCTGATAATGTTGTTAACGAAAGACAAAATATTGTAAAACCAAACGCTCCAGCAGGCACTAAAGTCTTGCTTGAAGTGGGAGATATGCTAGTATATAGTGGATGTGAACTCGAACATTGGCGAGAGCCTTTTGACGGGAACATTTGCGGTCAAGTATTTCTACATTATAATCATGTAAATGGCCCATTTGCTGATAAAAATAGATTTGATGGAAGAGCTATGTTAGGTTTACCATCAGGTATAAAATAGTATTATAATGAGGTTATATGTTACAAAAGCTAGGATTCCTACCAGGTTTTAATAAACAGGTTACATCTACAGGTGCTGAGTCTCAATGGACGGATGGCGAAAACGTACGTTTTAGATATGGTACACCAGAAAAAATAGGTGGTTGGAACCAATTAGGAGAATCAAAACTTACAGGTGTTGCAAGAGGTTTGCATCATTTTGTAAACAAAGCATCTACTAAATTTGCAGCAATAGGCACAAACAGAATTTTATATGTATACTCTGGGGGAGTATATTATGACATACACCCATTAGTTAATCCATCAGGCACGACCATATCAAATTGTTTTACAACATCTAATGGACAAGATGAAGTTACTATTACTTTTCCAGGAACTCATACATTTGTAGCAGGAGATATTATAACGTTTAGTGATTTTTCAGCTGCAACTAATTCTAATTATGCAGCTGCAGATTTTAATGATATAAAATATATGGTAACAAGTGTACCCTCTCCTACTACTTTAACTATTACAATGGATAGTAATGAATCAGGTTCGGGTGCTACTACATCTGGAAGTGTTAAATATTATCAATACTATCACGTTGGACCTGCTGAACAAATTGGAGCTTTTGGTTGGGGTATATCTTTATGGGGTGGTAATATTTTAGGATCATTAACAACAACTTTAAATGGTGCATTAGCAGATGACACTAATGGTAATAATAGTTCTGCTACAGAAATTACATTGGCTAGCACTACAGGCTTTCCATCATCAGGGACTAATTATATTCAAGTAGGTGCAGAAGAAATATCTTACACAGGAATTACAGGAAGTAAATTAACAGGAATTACTAGAGCAGCTAGAGGATCAACTAGATCTTCACATTTAAATGGTGCAACCGTAACCAATACTTCTAGTTGGACTGGTTGGGGATCTGCTGCAGCTAACACAGACTCAGTAACAGACCCTGGTTTATGGTCTTTAGACAACTTAGGATCAACATTAATAGCATTAATACATAATGGAGAATGTTTTGAATGGGATGGTGATGCAGCTAATGCAACAGCAACACGAGCTACAATTATATCAGGAGCACCAACAGCGTCACGTGATATGTTAGTATCTACTCCCGATCGTCACTTAGTATTTTTTGGTACAGAAACAACTATTGGAGATAAAACTACTCAAGACGATATGTTTATACGATTCTCTTCTCAAGAAAACATTACAGATTATACACCTACCGCTGAAAATAGTGCTGGTACACAAAGACTGGCTTCCGGATCACGGATCATGGGAGCTACACTTGGTAGAAATGCAATTTATATTTGGAGTGATACATCTTTATTTACTATGAGATTTGTTGGAACTCCTTTTACATTTGCATTTGAACAAGTTGGAACTAACTGTGGATTAATAGGAATGAATGCAGCTGTAGAAGTTGATGGTGCTGCATACTGGATGTCAGAAAATGGTTTTTTTAGATACACCGGTAAACTAGAATCTATGGATTGTTTAGTTGAAGACTATGTTTATGATGATCTTAATACAACTTCTAACCAATTAGTTTATTGTGGTATTAATAACTTGTTTGGTGAGATTACTTGGTTTTATCCGACATCTACATCAAATGTAAATACTAGATCTGTTACATATAGTTATCTAGATTCAACAGCTAAACGACCTATATGGTTTACAAATGCAAGCACTTTGTTTCCTAGAACAACTTGGGAAGACTCATCTGTATTTGGTCTACCACATGCTACACGATATAATGCATCAGTTGATACATCTTTTGATGTTCGTGGTAACACAGATGGCACTACCGTTTATTTTGAACACGAAACAGGAGTCAACCAACAAGAAGCAGCATCAACAGCTGTAGCTATTCCTGCTAATATTACATCTGGTGATTATGATATTACACAAAAAGTTGTTAGAGGAGCTGCAACAAATTTAGGAGACCTTAGAGGTGATGGTGAAAATATTATGAGAGTAAGCAGAATTATTCCTGACTTTATATCTCAACAAGGTAGTGCTATTATACAATTAGATTTAAGAAACTATCCTAACAATACAGCAGCTAGCTCATCTTTAGGTCCTTTTACGGTAACAACAAGTACAAATAAAGTTGATACACGAGCTAGAGCCAGAGCAGTTGCATTAACAATATCAAACACAGCAGTGGATACTAGTTGGAAGTTAGGGACTTTTAGGTTAGATATACATTCTGGAGGAAGAAGATAATGTCAATTACAAGATTACAACAAGCTAGACAAATGTATGCAATGGGACAAAGAGTTGCTAAAACTTTAGATGGTTCAAGACCTGGGTATCGTGGTGATGATGCATATGGTGGTGGATCTGGAAATACAGGTGGAGGAAATAATGATGGGGATAGACATAACCCTCATACGGCATCAGGAACTTCTAAAACTTCAACTCAAGGTCCTAAATCATACGATGGTCCAGGTAATATACACAGTGATGATCCAAAAGCACCTCCAGCCTATGAAATAATTGGTGGTACAAAATACGATGTAACACCAGATACAAAAAAAGAAAGAGAACTAGCAAGAGTAAAACAATCAATATTAGATGCACCTCTTCCTAATATTACAAAAAAAGGCACACAATACTATGATCCAACCACTGGTACATTATTAGGTTTTGCACCTACAAAAACAAATCCTTTTAGTTTAGGAAATATAGCTAAAAATATTTTTTTAGGAGTTGTTGCTCCACAGTTATTAGCAGGAACTAAACTTGGTCCAGCTATTAATACTTTTAATCAAGTAAATCGAGTAGCCGGTTTATTTAATAAAAACATTGACGTAAAAGACACAATAAGTAATTTGTTTAGCGGAAATAGAACATCTACATCTAAATCTAAATCTAAATCAACATCAAAAAATAATACAACTACTAACAATGGTGGTGATGGTAATGGAGACGGAATAGCATCACTAGATAATCAAGCAAGTGGTTATGATGAGTATGTATTATTACTACAAAAATTACAGTCAGGAAACATAAGTGACTCAGAACGAAATAGATTTAATGTGTTAAAAAATATGTTAGGAATATAATGGCTAAAATAGTACAAACATTAACTAGAGCAAGTTCAGAATACGAAGAAGATGTAGCTCAAAACTTAGTTAGAGATTTAGACGCAGTATTAGAAAAATTAAATACAACGTTTCAAGAAGAATTAAAACAGGAGATAGAAGCTAGAAGTTTCTTTTTAGATTAATGGCAGTAGTAAACCAATATAAATTTGTAGGTATAGATAACAGTACAAGTGGTAGTGCACTTACACCATTAGGATCAGGTGTTCCTGCGGTCAATGAAACTATTGTTATTAAATCTATACTTGTTACTTCAGCTGGCACACCTAGTGTAACTATTATAAATAATAGTATTACAACTATAAAATCAGTGGCATTAACAGCCAATCAAACAAAAGAATTATTAACCCAACCGCTAATAGTAGAAGGTGGCAAAACTTTTACAGTACAATCAAGCACTTCTGACTCATTTGATGTAGCTATTAGCTATCTAAACATTAAGAAAGAGGTAACAACATAATGACCGATATACCAACATTAACACCAGAAAAAATTATAACTAAAATAACTAATAAAAAAACAGGAGAAGT
>WLWG01001293.1_pt1 | contig 23019 bp, 26 predicted proteins | sample 6712871 | NCBI WGS metagenome assembly WLWG01 (sample SAMN12718693, study PRJNA515312) | sponge metagenome | isolation source: marine sponge | host: Mycale hentscheli | place: New Zealand: South Island, Marlborough, Capsize Point | collected 2003-05-01
CTTAAATCTTACAATTGGTACTAGTGTCACTTCTTGTACAATATTTTTCGGCTAGGAATTTAAATGGCTACTATAACTTACACAGTAACCGTAGCAACGGGGACAACCCAATATGGAACCGGTAATAGATATTATATTAACGGCGAGTTAGCGCCTGTCTTGTATTTACAAGAAGGTAATACATATATCTTTGATACTTCTGATAGTACAAATGATACACACGTTTTTGCATTTTCTACAAACCCTAATAATAGTCCTGCTGCTACTTACACGACTGGTGTAACTACTACAGGAACATCAGGACAAGCCGGATCAAATACAACAATTGTTGTAGCACCTGTTAAAAGAACAGGAGCTCCTGTATTATTTTATTACTGCACTGTTCACTCAGGAATGGGTAATGCTGCTCAAACTATTGCTCCTACTTCAGAACAATCAGAATTTAATCCACAGATAGATGAGATTATTGAGGAAGCTTTTGAAAGAACAGGTGTATTAGGAACAAGAACTGGATATCAATTAAGATCTGCAAGAAGATCTTTAAATATAATGTTTTCAGAATGGGGTAATAGAGGTGTTCATTTATGGAAAGTAAAATTAGCTAAAATTCCTTTAGTATTAGGTCAAGCAGAATATAATTTTGCATCTGATTCTGCTAATTTTCCACAAGATATTGATACAATTTTAGAGGCTTATTACAGAAACAATTCAGTAACAACAGCACCAGTAGATGTTGCACTTACAAAAATAGATAGATCTACATATTCACAAACACCAAATAAACTAGCACAGGGAACACCATCACAATATTACGTAGAGAGAAAATTAAATCCAACTGTATTTTTATATACAACACCCAGTTCAAGTGTATCAAGCACAACAACACCAAGTAGTTTTCAATTTTGTTTTTATTATTTAGCAAGAATTCAGGATGCTGGTTCTTATAATTATACATCAGACATAGTAAATAGATTTTATCCTTGTATGATGTCAGGACTAGCTTACTATTTAAGTCAAAAATATTCTCCAGATAGATCAGGAGAATTGGAAAGAAGATATGAAAGTGAAATGTTAAGAGCTTTAGATGCGGACAATCAAGGAACATCTAGTTTCATTTCACCACAAACATTTTATGGAGATGGAGTATAATGGGTAAGTATGCATCAGGTAAAAGAGCATTAGCAATTTCTGATAGATCGGGAATGGCATTTCCTTATAGTGAAATGGTTAGAGAGTGGAATGGTTTTTTAGTTCACACTTCAGAGTATGAACCAAAACAACCACAACTTGAACCAAAACCAGTAGGATCTGATCCTCAAGCTTTATATAATCCAAGACCACAACCAGCATCAAAGGCAAGTTTAATTCTTTTAGACTCTAACCCATTTACAACTGTTAAACATGGTGGAGCAACTTATGTAAATGTTTTTTCAGAAAATCATCAAAGAGCAGCAAACTCTGTTGTTAGATTTAGAGGAGCACCAATTGTAACTTCAGCAGGACCCGCTGGATCAGATTTAATTGAACAACCTAAATTAAGAAACTTACAAGCATTTGCAACTATCCCAACATTTGATAATGTAAGTGATTTAAATAATACAAGTGGATTTACAATTGCTTTGGGACAAATAGATTCAGGAGGAAATGTTACAGGAGCTACAACAACAGATCCTTTAACAGATCCAATAAATTATTTTTATATAACAAGTACAAGCACTGCGACGACTGGTAATATATCCGGTGGTGGAAATAATACTTCAGCAGGTCCAGTAACATTAGGGGTAGTAAACGGATAATGGCATATACTTTATCAGAATTACAAACAGATATTAGAAATTATACAGAGGTTGATAGCAATGTGCTTTCTGATTCTGTGTTATCTAGACTTATTAAAAATGCAGAATTAAAAGTTTATAGAGAAATAGATACAGATCAAAATGTACATTATGCAACATCTACTTTAATTGTTGATAATAGATATGTAACTATTCCTGCAGATTTAAGAGCTATCAGATATGTCCAGTTAAAAGATACTGCAGGCAATCAATATTATTTAGAACAAAGAGACACTAGTTTTATAGCAGAATATTACTCTACACCAGGAACAGCCGCTGTAGATATACCTAAATACTATGCAAACTGGGATGAAGAATTTTGGGTTGTGGCCCCTACACCAGATAAAACTTATGAGATTACATTAGCTTATGATAAAGAGCCTACAAGTATAACAACAGATACAACAGGCACTTATCTATCTAATAAATATTCAGATTTACTTTTATATGGATGCTTGGTAAATACATATGGGTACTTGAAAGGACCTGTAGATATGTTACAATACTACCAAGGACAATATGAAAAGTCTTTAGAATCGTATGCGATCGAACAAATTGGTCAAAGACGCCGAGACGAATATCAAGATGGGGAAATTCGTGCTCAATTAATATCTAAACCACCATCAAGCAATAAATAAGGAGATAACACATGGCAAATATAGTACCATTCGCATTTAAAGGTGAACTAGCATCAGGAACGCATAACTTTGCATCTGGTGGGAACACTTTTAAAATAGCATTGTACACATCTAATCCATATACAACATCAAGCACAGTATTTTCAGCTACAAATGAAGTTAGTTCTGCGGGAAGTAGTAACTATCCTTCAGGAGGCAAAGAGTTAACAAGTCAAACGGTTACAGCTTCAACAGCTACAACTGCAATTGATTTTGCAGACACAACTTTTGCTAGTGCAACTTTTACAGCAGCATTTGCAGCTATTTATAATACAAGTGCTTCTAATAAATTGTGTGTAGTTTTAGATTTTGGTGGTAACAAGACAGCGACAAACGGAACTTTTACAATTTCGTATCCTGATCCTTCTACACCAAGTAATGCGATTATAAGTATAACATCATAAGGAGATTAAATGGCGTTAGTAGTAAACGATAGAGTAAAAGTAACAAGTACAACTACTGGTACAGGTGCGATAGCACTTGGAGCAGCAGTAACTGGTTTTGAAACTTTTGCAGTTGGTATTGGAAATAACAATACGACTTACTATTGTATATTTAATCAGGGAACAAATGAATTTGAAGTTGGTCTAGGTACATTAGACGGATCAAGTGCGAATCTAACTAGAACTACAGTTATCTCCAGTTCTAATTCAGATGCAGCAGTTAATTTTTCTGCTGGCACTAAAGATGTATTCTGTACATTACCAGCTAGCAAATCTGTCTATTTAGACGCAACAGGAACACCAGTCGGAGCAGCAAGCAATGGTTTTGCTTTAGCAATGGCGGTGGCATTATAAGGAAAAAAATATGGCACAAGATTTTAGAAACGTATTAGTAAGAACAATTGGAACAAGTGATACTACTTTATTAGCAGCTGGGGATTTTGATGCAGTAATAGGTATTAGATGTTGTAATATTTTAACATCAACAATTGCAATTGATGTTAAGATTGCTAAAGGCGGAGCTGATTACTTTTTAGCAAAAGGCGTTAGTATTCCACCAAATTCTGCTATTGAATTAATTCAAGGCGGAGCAAAAATTGTTTTAGCTAATGGTGATACGTTAGAAGCAGTCTCTGATACAGCTAGTAGTTTAGACGTGGTTCTTTCGTTCATCGATACAATTAGTTCGTAAGGAGTATTATGACGGCAATAGTAAATGGAATCCAATATATTGGAGGACAGACATCACCGGATGAATTTATAAAAAATCAAGCAGGTACGATTGATGGTACGCAAACTGTTGAGAACGGAGTTCTTGCAGGTCCTATTACTGTACCTGGAACAATCACAGTAACAGGAGTATTAGTCATTGTCTAAAATAGAAGTAGATAAAGTAGATCCGCAATCAGGAACAACCTTAACTTTAGGTACGTCTGGAGATACAGTTAGTATTCCTTCAGGTGTAACTTTAGCTAATGCAGGAACAGCAACAGGTTTTGCTTCGATTGCTTGGCAATCAAGTATTGTTACAGCAGCTACACACACAGCAGCAGCTGGACAAGGTTTATGGCTTGATACTACTTCTAATGCAATTACACTCACACTACCATCTTCACCTTCTGTAGGTGATCAAGTTATCTTTACAGACTACGCTAGAAATTGGGCAACAAACGCAGTAACATTAAGTTTAAATGGATCAAAATATCAAGGGAACACAAGTCCCGCTCCTGTCTATAATACAAATGGTCAGTCAGTAGATATTGTTTTTTCAGGCACAACTAAAGGTTGGATTCCTAATTCAGATGATGATGTAACTATGGAAACACCACAAACTACAACTGCTTCTTATTTAGTAATAGCTGGAGGAGCTGGTGGTGGTTCAGGTGCTGACAATAGTGACAGTAGATCTGGAGGCGGCGGAGGTGCAGGAGGATATAGAATTTCTTATGCTTCTGAAACTTCAGGTGGAGGTGGTTCAACTGAATCAACTTTAACTTTGGGTGCAGGAGTTACTTATACAATTGTTGTTGGTGGTGGAGGTGCTGCTGGAGCAGGAGGATCTAATAAAGGTGGAGATGGAGTTGCTAGTTCTATTTCAGGTCCAGATATTACAAATGTCACTACTGTCGGTGGTGGTTATGGAGGTTCTTCAGCCCCTGGACCACAAGATGGTGGAGCAGGAGGATCAGGAGGTGGTGCTGGTGGTCACATAAATTCACAAGGTAATGGTGGTGCTGGAACTACAAACCAAGGTTTTGCTGGAGCTAGAGGTGATACTGGTGGCTATGGAAGTCTTTCAGGTGGTGGTGGAGGCGCTGGAGCTGCAGCCGTAGATACAGCTAACGCAGTTTCAAATGGTGGTGCTGGATTATCTTCTTCAATAACAGGTTCTTCTGTCGCTAGAGGTGGTGGCGGAGGCGGAGGCGGAGGTGGATCCGGTGGAACTGGTGGTGGCGGAGATGGTAAAGTAGCTAGTAATACTAATGGAGATGCTGCAACAGCTAACACTGGCGGTGGTGGTGGAGGTAGTGGATTAAATAGTGGTGGAAACCCTACTGGAGGAGCTGGAGGTTCAGGTGTAGTTATACTTCGTATGCCGACTGCAAGTTATTCAGGAACTACATCAGGAAGTCCAACTGCTACAACAGATGGGTCAGACACAATATTGACATTTAATGGAGATGGGAGTTATACAAACTAATGGCACATTTTGCAAAACTAGGAACAGGAAACATAGTTACTTCAGTTCATGTAGTATCAAATGATGTTGCTACAACCGAACAAGCTGGTGTAGAATTTTTACAAAGTCTTCACGGAAAAGATACTGTTTGGAAACAAACATCTTATAATGGAAATATAAGAAAAAATTATGCTGCCATAGGCTACACATATGATGAGCAAAGAGATGCTTTTATATCACCAAGAGTATTTAAAGGTTGGAATTTAAATGATGAAACTTGTAAATGGGAAGCACCAATAGAATATCCAAATACATTTACACAAAATTTAACAGACAATAATGGTGATGCTATTGCTGATGAATATTATTGGGATGAAAATAAATTAAAGTGGGAATTAAAATAATATGAGTGAAGTAAAAGTAAATAAAGTAAGCCCAAGATCTGGAACAGGTCTACAACTAGGAGATAGTGGAGACACTATAACTATTCCTTCAGGCGCAACTTTAGCTAACAGTGGTACTGCTACAGGTTTTGCTGCTATTGATTGGCAATCAACAGTAGTTACAGGCGCAACACACACAGCATCTGCTAATCAAGGGATATGGATAAATACAACTTCAAATGCTTGCAATCTTACACTCCCAGGATCACCTTCTGTGGGAGATCAATTAATTTTTTCTGATTTTTTAAGAACGTGGTCAACAAATGCTGTAACTTTAACTTTAAATGGATCAAAATATCAAGGCAATACAAGCCCTGTTCCTGTTTATGATACTGCTGGTGAAACAGTTCATATTGTTTATTCAGGTTCAACACAAGGATGGATTCCTATTAATGACGGAGCAGTGGCTCTTGAAACACCTCAATCCTATGCAATAGAATATATAGTAATAGCTGGTGGAGCAGCAGGTTCAGGAGGTAATCACGGTGCTGGTGGAGGTGCAGGTGGTTATAGAACTGCTACAACAACTTTACTTACAGGTGTAACACTTACTGCAACAGTCGGTGATGGTGCTACAGGTGATAGTGATTCCGCATCAGGTGCGAATGGTAGTGACAGTTCACTAGCAGGATCAGGACTTACAACTTTAACATCCACAGGAGGTGGAGGTGGCGGAGCTGGAGGCCCTAGTGGTATATCAGGAGATGGAGAAAATGGTGGTTCAGGTGGAGGTGGTGGAGCTTATAGTAATGGTACACACACTAATGCTGCAGGTTCAGGAAACACTCCAAGTACATCTCCAAGTCAAGGAAACGATGGTGGTACTAATGGTGGTTTTGGAACAGGTCAATTCCCATCAGGTGGAGGTGGAGGTGCAGGAGCTGTTGGTGGAACTCCCCCTAATAATTCAACAGCCGGTGCTGGTGGTGCAGGTACCGCTTCTTCAATCACAGGTTCATCTGTAACAAGAGCAGGTGGAGGTGGAGGTGGAGCTTATACAGGAGGTACTGCTGGTGCTGGTGGTGCTGGTGGAGGTGGTGCTGGAGGTTTAAACGCCAATGGTACTAATGGAACAGCAAATACTGGTGGAGGAGGTGGTGCTGGTAATGGTGCTTCACCAAGATCAGGTGGTAATGGTGGAAAAGGTGTAGTAATTTTAAGTATGCCAGATGCAAGTTATTCAGGAACAACAACAGGAAGTCCAACAGTTGCTACAGGAGTTAGTGGTAAAACAGTTTTAACATTTACAGGAACAGGAACATACGTAACATAGGAAAATATTATGGCATCATTTGCAAAAATAGGATTAAATTCAAAAGTCATTCAAGTTGTTTCAGTTCATAATAATGAATTAAAAGATTCTAACGGAGTTGAACAAGAAAATATTGGTATAAATTTTTTAATTAATTTAACAGGCTGGTCAATTTGGAAACAAACGTCTTACAATACTTATGCTGGAGAACATAAATTAGGTGGAACACCTTTTAGAAAAAATCACGCAAGTATAGGTTATACCTATGATGAAGATAGAGATGCTTTCATTCCTAAAAAACACTATGATAGTTGGATATTAAATGAAGAAACTTGCAGATGGGAAGCACCAGTGGTAAGACCTGACGATGGTCAAGTGTATAACTGGAATGAAGAAAATCAACAATGGGATTTAGATGAGTAGTATTATAAAAGTAAATACAGTTCAGGATCAAGACGGTAATAATATTATTAACGAAAGTGGTAATACTGTTACTATTGGTAAATCTGGAGATACAGTTCAAGTTGCTTCAGGCGCATCACTTGTTGGTGCAGGAATTGAATGGCAGTCAACTGTTGTAACAGGAGCTACACACACAGCATCTGCTAATCAAGGAATATGGATTAATACTACATCTAATGCTTGTACTTTAACATTACCTGGTTCTCCCTCTGTTGGAGATCAATTAATTTTTTCTGACTTCGCGAGAACGTGGGGTACTAATGCGGTTACTTTAACTTTGAATGGATCAAAATACCAAGGAAATACAAGTCCAGCTCCAATTTACGATACTGAAGGTGAAACAGTTCATATTGTTTATTCAGGTTCAACAAAAGGATGGATACCTATTAACGACGGAGCAGTTGCTTTAGAAACCCCTCAAACTTACTCAATAGAATATTTAGTGGTTGCTGGTGGTGGCTCTGCTGGTTCAGGCGGTGGAGGTGGAGGTGGTATGAGAACCACGTCATCAAGTTTCACTACTGGTGTGGTTTTAACAGCAGAAGTAGGTGGTGGTGGCACTGCTACTTATCAGGATTCTGGTAACAATGGAACTAACGGCGGAAACAGTTCTTTAGCTGGTTCAGGATTTACAACTTTTACATCTACTGGTGGTGGTTATGGTGCATTCAATTATGGTGCTTCTACATCTAGTAGAGGTGCAGCCGGTGGAGCCGGTGGTGGCGGTGGTAGAGATGGAAATGATTCAAATTATACAGGTGGTGCTGGTAACACTCCAAGCACAAGTCCATCGCAAGGTGCTTCTGGTGGTACTGGTGGATCAGGTGGTTATGGTGTTGGTGGTTCAGGTGGTGGTGGTGGCGCTTCAGGCGTTGCTGGTTCTAACGGAAGAAGTCCAACTTCTCCAGCTACACTAGGTATGGATGGTGGAAACGGAACTCAATCAAGTATTACTGGTTCAGCAGTTTATTATGCAGGAGGTGGAGCTTCAGGATCAAATTTAGATCCACCTACAAGTGCAGTAAGTCCAGCTCCTTCTGGTGGTCAAGGTGGAGGTGGTGATGGAAGTGTTGCAGCCAATGCGGCTGCAGGTGGTGATGGTACCGATAATCTAGGTGGTGGCGGAGGTGGTGGTGACCAACCTTCAGGAACAACTCGTAGTGGAAATGGTGGATCAGGTGTGGTTATTTTAAAAATGGCGACTGCTGATTATTCAAGTACAGTAACTGGCTCTCCAACAGTCACAACAAGTGGAAGTGATACAATTGTTAAATTTACAGGAACAGGAACATATACGGTATAAAAAATATGGCACATTTTGCAAAAATAGGATTAAATAATAAAGTTATAAATGTAGTAAGCGTTCATAATAATGAATTAAAAGATGCTAATGGAGTTGAACAAGAAGTTTTAGGAGTTCAATTTTTAGAAGGTACAACAGGTTGGGCTTTGTGGAAACAAACTTCTTACAACGCTAATTTTAGAAAACACTTTGCTGGAATAGGTTATACCTATGATGAAGACAAAGATGCCTTTATAGCACCTAAACCTTTTAACAGTTGGACATTAAATGAAACAACTTGTAATTGGGAAGCACCAATAGTAAAACCTGATGATGGTCAAAATCGTGTATGGAATGAAGAAAATCAACAATGGGATGTGATTGACAATTCCTGATAATACTTTATAAGTATTCTTAAATGGTGGTGGTATGAAAGAAGCAAAAAATATTAATCAATTAAATAATTTTATTGAGGGTTGGTATATCAATCCTAAAGTGTGTGATAACTTAATTACATATTTTGAAAATTCACCTGATAAGGAAAAAGGTGGTACAATAAATTCTAAAACAAATAAAATAGAATATGCCCCAGGTAAGATTTCTACCGACCTTGGTATTTATCATGAACATAATAAAAATTCAAAAGCAGTTAGAGATTATTGCGATGAACTTTTTAACGTTATAGAAAAATATAAAAAAAAATATAAATATTGTCATGTTAATCAAGAAGCTTGGAATATAGCTGAACCATTTAATATTCAAAAATATAATCCTCATGAAGGGTTTTTAAATTTTCATTATGAAAAAAATTCAGGTCACGGCCCAGGATCTTTAAGACATTTAGTTTTTATGACTTACCTTAATGATTTAAAAAAAGGTGGAGAAACTGAATTTTTTTATCAAAAGTTAAAAGTTAAACCAGAAAAAGGTTTAACTTTAATTTGGGGATCAGACTGGACTTTTACTCATAAAGGTATTACTTCTCCAACAGAAGTAAAATATATAGCAACAGGGTGGTTGAGTTATATTTAAAAGGTAATATGAAAGAAAATTTAAAAGATTATATACTTCATCTAAATAATTGGATTCCTAAAAATATTTTAGATAAATCTATATCAGAATTATCTGATAATAAAACTTGGCAAAGACATACCTATTCAAATAGTAAAACCTTTATAAAAAAAAGTAAGAATAAAAATAAAGAACTTGATATTTGTTTAGGAGATAATCTTACTTATTTAAAAGAAATACATGATTTAACTTGGAAAGCACTAGAAAAATATATTGTAATAGAAAAAATAAGTGGAGATACTTTTAAAGGTTGGAAAGGATTCAGCAAAATAAGATTTAATAGATATAAAAAAGGTCAAATTATGTCTAGGCACTCGGATCATATTGTAAGTTTATTTACAGGAGAACAAAGAGGCATTCCTATTTTAAGTATTGTAGGTGTTTTAAACAATGATTATGAGGGTGGTAATTTTATTATGTTTGATGATCATGAAATTAAATTTAAAGCTGGAGATTTAATTATATTTCCATCTGTATTTTTATATCCTCATTTAGTAAAGCCAGTAAAGAAAGGAACAAGATATTCTTTTGTATCTTGGGCATGGTAATGAAAGAACCTATAATTAATAACATTTTTCCAATACCTGTTTATACGACAGAAATGGATAGAGGATTTACTAAACAAGAATTAAATTTTGTAAAAGAACAAAAGAAACACTGCAACAAAAACGCAGGTAATATTAATACAAAAGATACTTACATATTAAATAGAAAAGAATTTAAGAACATTAAAAAGTTTTTAAATAAACATTGTGAAAATTATTTAAAAACTATTATCTGTCCAAAAAATAATCTTGAACTTTATATAACTCAATCTTGGTTAAATTATACTGAAGCCGATCAATATCATCATAAGCATGCACATCCTAATTCAGTAGTATCTGGTGTATTATATTTTGATTCAGATATTAAAAATGATAAAATACTTTTTAGCAAATTTGATAGTCCACAAATAAAACCTATTATAGATAAAGAAAAATTTAATTTATGGAATTCTGAAACTTGGTTTTTTACTGTAAAAACAGGCCAATTAATTATGTTTCCCTCATCTACAATTCATCAAGTGGAAACTAAAGAAGGTAAAAATACTAGAATAAGTCTAGCTTTTAATACTTTTTATAAAGGAACGATTGGATTAAACTCTGCTTTAACAGAGTTGATACTATAGATTTATAGTGTATAATCTTTAAATGGAGGCAGTAATCCACCACATACCTACTGCCTCCTTTTAAGGATTATTTATGAGTTTAGGATTTGACGCAATAGCAGCATTACCATTCGCTACATCAGGACCAGATTCTGATGTACTAGTATCAACTACAGGTAACGCATTAACCATTACAATTGGTAGTGTGGGTATTATAGCAGATGCGGTTACTGAAGATGCAACTGCTAATCCATTAACTTTAGGTCTTGGTACTTTAAGTATTACTGGTCAAGCAAATATAAGTGTTACGGCTAATCCTTTAACATTAGGTGTTGGAACGGTTACAGTTACAGCAGACGCTACGGCTTCTCCTACAGCAAACGCATTGACGTTAGCAACTGGAAATGTTACAGTAACAGGAACCGCACTTGTAAGTCCTAGTGGGGTACCACTAACAGTGGCTACAAATGACGTAGGTATAATAACATGGAATGAAATTATTCCAGGAGCAAACATGGTTTGGACACCAATAGATCCAAGTTAAAATTATGGCATCAACATTTTCAACAGATTTAAAATTAGAAATAGTAGCAACAGGAGAAAAAGCTGGTCTTTGGGGCACTATCACAAATACTAACTTACAAATTTTAGAACAAAGCGCTAGTGGTTATCAAGACATTAGTATGGCTGGTTCAAGTGTAACTTTACTTTTATCAGACGGTGCAACATCAAACGGTAAAAACTTTTATTTAAAACTATCTGGAACTCTAGGTGGTGCTAGAACTTTAACAATGCCATCAGGATCTGAAAGAGTTTGGATTATAAGTGATGAAACAGTTAGAGGCACTGCTAATAATACTTTAAGTGTTTTAACAGCTAGTGGTACATCTCAACCTGTCCCTCCAGGAGCAACTTTACTTTGTGTTTCTGATGGTACAAATACAATTACAAAAATTATTGAAAAAGGTTATGCAACTATAACTGATTCTAACTCACCCTACGCAGCTGTAGCTGGTGCACAAATTTTCGCTAACACAACAGCTAACCCAATAGAAATTGATTTACCTGCATCTCCAACAGTAGGTGATGAAATTACTATTATTGATACTAGAGGCACATTTGCATCTAATAACTTAACCATTGATAGAAATGGTCAACCTATAAATACTGGAACATCTAATTTAGTTTTAAATACAAATGGACAATCCATTACTTTAGTTTATGTAGATGCCACTAGAGGTTGGGCTTTCAAAACAAACACAGCATAGGAGCTAACAAATGGCTCTAACCAAAATTAAATTTGCACCTGGAATTGACAAACAAGACACAGCTGTTGGAGCTGAAGGTCGTTGGGTTGATTCTGATAATGTAAGATTTAGATATGGACTACCTGAAAAAGTTGGTGGTTGGCAATCTCTATTAACAGATACAATATGCGGCGTAGCAAGAAAAATGTTACCCTTCGTTGATAATGATGGTAATAGATATGTAGCTATTGGCACAGATAAATTTTTACTTGTATATTTTGAAGGACAACTTTTTGATGTTACACCTTTAAAAGCTGATATCACTGGTGCAACACTTTCAACAAATTCTACTACAACAGTTACGATAACAACTTCAGCAGCACATGGAATAAATGTAGGTGATATAGTTTTATTTGATAGTGTAACATTACCAGGTGGTACAGGTTTTTCAGCATCAGACTTTGAAGATAAAAACTTTCAAGTTATTACTGTCCCAAGTCCAACAACTTTTACAATTACAATGGGATCAGCTGCAAGTGGCACAGTATCGACTGGTGGTAGTATAACTTTAAAACCTTACGAACCTGTTGGCCCAGCTGCACAATCCTATGGTTATGGATTTGGTATTGGAAACTATGGTGGTACTATTACTGGTGTTGTGCAAACAGAATTAGATGGATCATTAAACGCAGATACTGCTGGTACAGGTGGATCGGGGACCGCTGTTACTGTAGATTCAACTACTGATTTTCCAACTTCAGGAACGATTGCAATAGCAAACGAATTAATTACATATACATCAAAAAGTTCTACACAATTTTTAGGTATTACTAGAGGTGCATTAGGCACGGCAACTATAGGTACATCAAATGGTCAGGCTCACAGCACTAATGCTGTAGTTCAAAATGCGACAGACTTTACAGGATTTGGAAGTGCAGTAGAAGCATCTACAGTTACATTAGAACCAGGACTTTGGTCTTTAAGTAATTTTGGTGAAGTACTTATAGCAACTGTATTGAATGGTAAAACATTTACTTGGAATGCAGGGATCGCGGCTAGACTTACAACAAGAGCTTCAACAACGACATCAGGATTTGCAACTAACAATAACCCCACAGCAACAAGATCAACTTTAGTTTCTCCAACAACAAGACACTTAATTCATTTTGGAACTGAAACAACTATTGGAACTCCATCTACACAAGACGATATGTTTATAAGATTCTCTGCAGATGAAGATATAAATCAATATACAGTTGAAGCAACCAACACAGCAGGCACACAAAGATTACAAGACGGCACAAAAATTATGGGTGCATTAGTTGCAAAAGAAAATATTCTAGTGTGGACCGATAATGCTTTATATACAATGAAGTTTGTAGGTGCACCATTTACATTTGGATTTGAACAAGTAGGTACCAACTGTGGTTTAATAGGACAGAACGCAGCTATCGAAATAGATGGTGTTGCTTATTGGATGGGTAATAATGGTTTCTTCTCTTTTGATGGTACCGTTAACTCATTAGCATGTTCTTTAGAAGATGATATTTATGACAATATTGATACTACAAAAGGTCAACAAATAAATGCAGGTATTAATAATCTATTTACAGAAGTAACATGGTGGTATCCAACATCCGGTTCTGATTTTAATAATAGATATGTTGCTTATAACTATGGTGAAGATAATGCTAGGTTACCTATGGGTAATTGGTATGGTGGAACAAATACTAATTCAATTAGAACAACTTGGATTGATTCTTTAACCTATCCTAAACCTTATGCTACAGCTTACAATAGTTCTAATTCAGGAACTTTTCCAACTATAGTAGGTCAAACAGGATTAGGTCAAAGTGTATTGTTTGAACATGAGATTGGCACTGATCAAATTAATCCTGATGGTAGCACAACAACTTTAACCTCTTTTGTACAATCATTTAGTTTTTCTTTACAAAAAGATCAGAGTGAAGTCTTTTTAGCAATGAGAAGATTCTTACCTAATTTCAAAGTCTTAAGTGGAAACAATCAAGTCACAATAGGAATTACTGATTTTCCAGCTGAAACTAGAACAGATTCTTCATTAAGTCCCTTTACAATTACGTCATCTACAAATAAAGTAGATACAAGAGCAAGAGGAAGATACGCTAGTATTAAGATAGAAAATACCGGATCAGGTGAGGCATGGAGATTTGGTACCTTTCAAGTAGACATACAACCCGACGGTAGAAGATAATGACAAAGATAGTAGTAAGATTACCAGAACCTAAAAAAGAATATACAGAGGATAATCAAAGACAAATTAACAGAGCTATCTCTACAGTAGTAGAACAATTAAACGCTACATACTTAACACAATTAAAAGAAGACTCTGAAAGATACACTTTCTTTGGATTAGGATAAATGGCAAATATATATAAAAATGATAAAGTAAGTTTAACAAATACAGATCTTACAACTTTGTATACAGTACCCTCTAACTCTAGAGCTATTGTTAAATCTATAAACGTGGCAGAGGATGCTGCCAGTACAGCAGTTGTAAAGGTAACTTTAACTAATGCATCAGGCACAGCTTTTGTAATTGACAATGACGTTAATTTAACTTCTGGTTTAAAAGAACAAGTATTAACAGAACCTTTGATTATGGAAGAAAATGAGATATTAAAAGTGCAAGCGGCTAGCGGAGCGGTGGACGTGGTTGCATCAATATTAGAAATTAATAGGGAGGACAGATAATGTCATTTGTAGAAACAGAAGCTTCTGTAAGGTATGAGATAATAGATGGTAAAAGAATACCTATTATTACACCTAGAACAGAAGTAACATTAACCAACACAGAAACAGGTCAAGAATACATGTCAGACGCTGAAGCTATGCAGGATGTACAAAATTCAAACACAGCTACTAAATCTGAACACATCAGAAGAGATGTTCATGTCACTGTGGAGTCGATACCTTTAGGTACAGCGACTAATATCAGCGATTGACGGAAATAGGAAAAACAAGTAAAATTAAAAGTTATGGGATTATTTAAATCAGCAAAAAGAGCAGTCAAAAAAATAACTAAACCAGTAGCAAGGGTACTTAATAAAGTCGTACCTAATGAGCTCAAACCCTTTTTACCTTATGCAGCAGCAGTAGCACCATATTTATTACCAGCTGGAATTGCAGGAGGTAGTGGGATTGGAGCTTTATTAAGAAGAGGTGCATTAACAGGTGGTTTAAATTTAGGGGCACAATTATCACAAGAGGGTAGTGAAGGAGATTTTTCTGCATTATCTTTAGGACTAGCTGGCTTACAAGGAGCACTTACAGCTCCAGGTGCAGCAGAAACTTTTCAAGGCATGACTACTGCAGGAAGTCCAGAATATTTACAATTAGGAGAAAAAGCAACTTTAGCTGATGCTGCTGGTAATATAGATCTTGCTAGTTCAGCATTAGGAGATCAAGCTACAATGTTGGCTGATAGAGGTTTATTAACTAAAGCAGCAGACTTTGGTCTTGGAAGTTTAAGTAAAGGAGCTGAAGCACTTGACACTGTGATGACTGCAGGTAAACAAAATCCATTTAGTATGGAAGGTTTAAAAGCAGCTTCAATTCCATTCACACAAGGTTCTGCAGATTTAGGCATAGCTACAGCTAGAAAAGCATTAAGAGATTATGAATTAGAATTAGATGCATTCAACGCTCAAGCAGGTTTAGCTCAAGAAGCTAATGATGCAGATCGAAGAGCAGCTATCATTGCTTCAATGACAAGAGCAGATTTTACACAAGATATTATAGATGAAACATTAGACCAACTAGGATTAAAAGATGGAGGTATAGCAAGACTAGGTTTTGACAATGGTGGTGATGTATCTTTTGGTGGTATTAAAGAAGCCATTAAAGGTGTAGCACAAAACAATATGGAAGAAGGTGTTACTCAAATGTATGTATCTGATTCAGCAGGTGTTATCCCTTTAAAAGCCGGTGATGCTGTTACAGGTAGAACTATGGAAATGATGGCGATGGGAGCAATAGAGCCATATGGTAAAAATGATTTTAGAGACCCTGATGGATATGAAAGATTTATAGACATATTCACTAAAGAGCAGGATAAAAACAAAGAGCTTAACGAAGAAGGAATGAAAAAAGGTGGACTTGCTTCTTACAAAGATGGTGGTATAATGAATTTAGGTGGTAAAGAAATGGATATGAGAACAGGTGGTTTCATACCTATTGGTGCCAAAGAGAGAGCGGACGACGTCCCTGCGAGATTAAGCAAAAATGAATTTGTAATGACTGCCGATGCTGTTAGAGCGGCTGGTGGTGGAAGCGTTAACCAAGGCGCAAAACGAATGTATGATTTAATGCATAACCTAGAGGCAAGAGCATAATGGCAGAACCAACTACAATATCACAAGTATTACCCGCACCGATATTAGAAGGTGCACTTACAGCATTCACTAAAAAATTAGAACCATTAATTGGTCAACAAATAAACACAGCTGCGTTTGCACCAACGATTGCAGCTGAATCACAATTACAACAAGATGCGCGGACAGCGGCTGGTGGATTAGGTTCACTTACAGGACCACAAGCTTTCCAACCTTTCATGTCTCCGTATCAACAAGAAGTTATTGATACAACATTAGCAGAGTTTGATAGACAAGCAGCAATTAATCAAACAGCTAATAGAGATAGAGCTATACAAGCCGGAGCTTATGGTGGAGCTAGAGAAGGTATTATGGCAACAGAATTTGATGCAAGAAATCAAATGCAAAGAGCAGGATTACAAGCACAATTATTACAACAAGGATTTCAACAAGCACAACAAGCAGCGGCAGCTGATCTTGCAGCAAGACAAGGACTTGGAACTTACCAAACACAATTAGGTCAAGCAGGCCAAGCACAAACTCAAGCTGGATTAGACGCAGCAGCGGCAGCAGCAAGAGAAGCACAATTCGAACCTTTCACTAGATTAGGTTTAGTAGGACAACAACTTGCACAGATTCAACCTGGTGCATTCCCTACTCAAACAGTAGGATATCAATCACCAGCTGCACCAGCTAGTCCATTATCTACAGCTTTAGGTGTTGGTACTGGTATCGCTAGTATTGGATCTAAACTGGGATTATTTGGATAATGAGTAGAATATTAAGAAGACCAATGTTTCGTGGAGGACCTGTATCGAGTTATGGAACGGGGATCGCTTCTGGATTAGGATATGAACTAGGTGGTAGAGTTGGTTATCAAAGAGGTGGGGGAACAGGTGGTTATGGTGCTGGTTACAGTGCTGCTCCAGCAGGAATAACAGGAGCACAAATTGTAAATTTTATTAGAAACAATCCTAAATTTGGAGGATTAGATTTTGGTGGTCAATTTACAGGAAAAGATTTAACGACACTTTTTAACCCTAATAGAACATACAGTCCAATAAGTTTAGATCAATCTGGAAGAGGTAGTGTGGCTAGTGGTAGAGGAGCTTTTTCTGAAGGAGATGTTACATCTACTCCTGAATTTTTAAAACTATATCAGAACATAATTTCTGGAGATACTTCTATGGCAAGCTTGCCAGGTGAGACAACAGAGAGTGATACAAGTGATACTACAACTAGTGAAGTTGTTAGCGAAAATATTGTAGATGAATTTGCTCCATCATCAAAAAAACCAGCAGAAAAAAAACCTGAAAAAGAACCTGAAATTTTACCACCAGAACCTGAAAAAGAAGAATCAGTAGATTATACAGTTGAAGATTACATTAAATTGTTAGGTGGTGATAAAGCTAGACGTAGAGATTTAGGAGATATGTTTGGTAGAGCATCAGCGGCTTTCTTGAAAGAAGGAGATGTTAGAGCTGGAGTTGCTAAATTTATGGAAGACGAATCTAAAGCAGGACCAAGTAGATTAGAAAAAATAGAAACAGCTGCAGGTACAATAGATATTAAAGATAAGATAGCAGGTAAAAGATCAAAAGAAAACATTGATCTTATGAAAGAAAAGGTGTTGTTTGAATTAGGAGCAAAATCAGCTGCTTTAAAAGAAGCTGGAAATATTAAAAATATGAATGCTAGTGATGGATTAACTTACATAGCAGAAAAAATTTATAGAGGTGGTAAAGACAGATCTAGTTCTAGAGTTTTAAAAACTTTTATAGATATTAAATTAAACACAGATGCAAATATAAAAAATGTAGGAAATCTAGGTGATTTTAAACTTGATGACTTACTCCCAGGAGTTACAATTGTTACATCAAATCAGGGAAAAAGAGTTTACTTTAAAAAAGGAAATAACGTAAAACAAATTGATATAAACGACATATAAGGAGTAACAAATGGCATCACTCACACTTGCTGATTTAGAACAAAACGATCTTACTCCTGAAGCAGCAGAAAATAATAGACCCAACGCTTTTCTTTCAGCACTAGCTGGAATAGGATCTGGTCTATTTAAAATTCCAGAAGGTTTTGTTTCACTTGGTGCTACATTATTAGATTTAGGAGCGGACACCAACAAAGTTGCTAAAGTAGAAGAGTTCTTTGCAACAATAAATCCTTTTGATGAATATGCAGAAGCGACTACAGCAGGTAAAATTACAGAGCTTATTGTTAACATTGGTGTTCCTGCAGGATTAGCTTTTAAAGTAGGAAGTGGATTAGCTAAAGGAGCTTTAATAGCAAAAAGAAGTGATAAGTATTTAGATTTAGGTGGAGATATGTCTAAAGCTATTCAAAAAAAATTAAAAGGTACCAAATTAACAAGACCAGAAACAAAGTTAGTTGATGCAGCTTTTTCTAAATCAGCGACAGGTTTGGAAAAAACTCTTGCTTATGGAACAGGTGCAGGTCTTGGAGGAATAGCTGAAGGTTTATTTGTTGATGATGTTGCAGAAGCGGGTAGCTTTGGAGATTTGGTAGGTGGACCTACTGCATTAGATAGAGATAAAAAAGATCCTGAAACTGAATTATTAAACAGATTAAAATTTGGAATAGAAGGAGTTGCTTTTACAGGTATACTAGGTGCTGCAGGTAAGACTATTTCTAGAATAAGAAGTCAAACCGGAACAGGTAAAGCCATAACAGGTAAGTTTAATCAGTGGACTGATAAATATGTATCACAACCTTTAAGAGCAAGAGGTCCTAAACCTCAAGCAGGTTTTGATATAGAAAAAACTATGGAAGGTAGAGTTGCTAGAGATAGAAATGTATCTGAAAATGCAATGATAAGAATAGATAAAATTGGAAGCAGAATACAAGATAAAACAAAAAAAGCATACGGTAGTAAAACAGATAATAGAACTAGAGAAGTGTTAGATAAAAAATTAAATGATTTTTTAATGAGTGATAAGTATTTAACTCCTAATATAAAAGAAACGAAAGGACTTAAAGCAGCTCTTAAAGGAAAAACAGAATATCTTTTTGATGTAAGAAAGATACCAAAGACAGATCCTATGACCAATCTTCCTTATCGAGCAGGTTTTGGTCAATTTAAAGATTTAAAACCTGGTAGTAAGTTACCAGAAAAAGCTAAAGTATTAGATAAAAAAACAGGACAATTTCTTCAAGATAAAAAAGGAAAAAATATTTTAGAAGATACTATGTCTACTGAAGAGATAGTTAATATTCAATTTAACAGACCTAGTGAAAAAGCATTAAATCAATTTAAAACAGATTTTAAAAAAACGTTTAAAGCAACAGATCAAGAGCTTGATGATATCATTAGAGAGTATGATCTTGTTAGAAATAATACAGAAGAATTGTTAACTGTTTATGCATCACGACTAACTCCAGAAGCATTACAAGACTTTGGTAAAATGATGAGAGAGTCTTTTAAAGATGCTTTTGATAGAGGATATGATGTATTTAAAAATAACAAAGGTGATTTAGGTCTTGCTAAAAACTATAGACCTACACAAAAAATATTAGAAGAAACAGCTGAATCTTTTATAGATGATGTAGCAACAAAAAGTAAAGGTAAACTTAAATTAACCAAACAAGAAGCTACAGCAATGGCTGACGAAATTTGGGATCAAAGTCAATTAGCCAAGGGAGTTTTATTAGGTCAAGGCACTAGAGCTGCGGGTCAAGTTTTTCTTAAAAGTGTTCCTGATTTTTATGTTAAGTCTGTAGCAGATACATTAGCTAATACTAAAAAACAAATTGTCGGTCAAAGTAATGTTTTATTAAAAGATCTTACGCCACAAGGTCAAAAAGTTATAAGAAAATTATTAGGTAAAACAGAAAATCCAATGTCAACATTGGTTGAAGGAACAGCTAACCTATCTTCTCAAGTTAGATTTAATCAATACATGGATGATTTAGCTAGAGAAAATAGTAGAAGAACTATAGCTTGGAATCGATGGAATAATGGATATAAAGAAATAAATCCTAGAACAGGAAAAGAAATTACAGTAGCACCTCAAACAGGAAAGGAACCCCCTATTCCTTTTTTATTTGATAACACTGGAGTAGCACGAAAAATAGCAGGAGGTGATTCTCGTAATTATGAACAAATTTTAGGAAGAGCAGCACGATCTGCTCAAGGTACAGCTTTAGGAAAATTTACTGATCCCCTTGCTAAATTAAAACCTATAGATGAAGCAGAAAGAGCTGCTCAAATTGTTAAACAACAAGATGCTAAATTGGAAGCATTAGAGAAAGCAAGACTTAAAGCAAAAGAAACCGGAAAACCTTTAACAAAAAGTAAATTAAATAAAATAGCAAAAAAAGCTGAAGAGGATGCTTTAGATGATCTTTTAAATCCTCTTGCTGGAAAAGTTGCTTTTAGAGAATACGCCGAAGCTTTAACAAAAACTAAAGAATTGTCTAATAGTTTTTTAGCTCAAGTATATCAAAACACGGTTCTTTATCCTAAAGCTACAGCACAGATGGCTAAAACAATTTTAGCTCCATTTACACACGCTAGAAACTTTATTAGTGCTGCATCATTTGCTGGAGCAAATGGTTTATTACCTTTTGGTAATACGGACGATGTAAAAAAAGCTTTTAATGCTTTACAAGGTTTTGGCATAAGAAGAGATAATCCTTTATATCAAGAACTATTAGAACTAGGAGTAGTTAATTCTCAAGTTCAATTAAGAGATTTGTTAGGATTGATGGAAGACGCAAAGTTTGGTTCTATATTAAATAGAGTAGGGTCTGACTTTAATGGAGTAAATACTTTTTTAAAAAAAATGTCTTCTTTAAAAAAAGGATTTGAAGATGCATACACAGCTGAAGACGATTTTTGGAAAATATTTACATACTTTGGAGAAAAATCTAGATTAGAAAACGCATACAAAACAGCAGGTTTAAAAGCAGGTATGGAATTTATAGATCCTAATGGTGTTAAACAAATATTTAATGATGAATATTTAAAAAGAGAAGCAGCTAATTTGGTTAAGAACCAAGTTCCTAATTATGCTTTTGTTTCAGAAGCAGTAAAAGGAATTAGAAGATTACCAGTTGGTAATTTCGTAGCTTTTCCAGCAGAAATTTTAAGAACAGGAACAAATATTATAGACAGAGCTTTAGATGAAATATTTTACACTGTTAAAATTGGAAACAAAGAAGTTAGACCTTTAAGAACTAGAGGTTTACAAAGACTATTTGGAATGGCCACAACGACAACAGTTATACCTGCTGGGTTAGTTTCTGTTATGTCAACTATATATGACATAAGCGCAGAGGAAATACAGGCTATGAGAAGATATGTTCCAGAGTGGTCTAAAAATTCAACATTAATACCTTTTAAAGATAAAGACGGTAATATGGAATATATAGATTTTTCACACATGAATGCATACGACACTTTAGTAAGACCTATTCAAACAGTTGTTAATGCAGTTACTAGAGGAGAAGAAGATAAAGATGGTATCATGGGTGATTTTATTTTAGGTCTAATAGAATCAACAAAAGAATTAGGAGAGCCTTTTATAACTGAATCTATGTGGACAGAGGCTTTACAAGATGTATCTCCTATTTTAGGTAGAGGTGGTGTTGATGCACAAGGTAGAAGAATTTACGATTTAGATGTTGATAGTGTTGGTGATGCTTTTGCAAAATCAATATTTCATTTAGGAGAAACACAATTACCTTTAAACTGGAGACAACTAGAAAGACTTGGAATGTCTATAATACCAAGAGATAGTAAAGGTAGATTTAATGAAAGAGGTGATCAATTTGAATTAGGCAACGAGATATTAGGTATTACAGGTTTAAGAAGAGTTGAAGTTAATCCAGAAAAAGGTCTTACATATAAAGTTACCGATTACAAAAAAGGAATAAGGGCATCTAGAAATATCTTTACTAGAAGAACTTTAAAAGGTGGTCAAGTTACACCAGAAGAAGTAGTGGATGCTTACATAGAATCAAACAGAGCTTTGTTTGAAATAAATAGAAACATGTACAAAGATATACAAGCAGCTCAAACACTGGGTTTAGGTGAAGGAAAGATAGAAGATATCATGATAAAAAGAGGTGAGAGAAAAGCATTTAATTCTTTAATAGATGGAGAATTTAGACCTTATAGAATGTCTAATGATGTTGAACAAATTTTTGAAATAAATGCAGAAAGATTAGGAGTTGGAAATCCTTTAGATTCAGCTTTAGATGTTCTTGATAATATATATGAAATATTATCTCAAACACCTACATCTTTAGATGTGTTTCCTAATTTACCAAATCCGTTTAGGCAATCTATTATTCCTAATTTAGGACCAGTTAATCAAGGTAACATACCTGCGAACGTTCAAAACTCTGCAGGTTTTGTAGGACAACAAAATATAACATTGCCTTATAATCAATTAACTCAAGAACAAAAGCTTGACAGAATAAACGAACTATTTAATAACGGTTAATTATGGACATCAAACCAAAGACAACAAGAGAACACATATTATCCCTGTATGGACACATATCAGGTGTTAAGAAAAACTTAAATCACGTACACAAAGATGTGGAAAATTTGGGCGGTAAGATAGATAAAATCTATTGGGTTCTTTTGA
>WLWG01001294.1_pt1 | contig 23014 bp, 31 predicted proteins | sample 6712871 | NCBI WGS metagenome assembly WLWG01 (sample SAMN12718693, study PRJNA515312) | sponge metagenome | isolation source: marine sponge | host: Mycale hentscheli | place: New Zealand: South Island, Marlborough, Capsize Point | collected 2003-05-01
ACTCGCAGGACTTTAAAATGGGCCTGGAGATGTATGTTCCGGGCGGTGCATGGTTCCGTATAGAGGACTCGGTGGTCGAGACCACAGGCCAGTTTATTAACATGGGTAGGCTTACTAATAACCTGCCTAGTCAGGGCTCTGTTCGGGTGGTTCTTGATGCAGCCGCTAACACGTTTGTAACTTACCGAGCACTTATAGGCGAACAACTATCAGATCGGGAGTTCTTTGAATAAGGGTACTAACCTGATAATAGTTGATGAGGTACAAAGTAACAAGTAACAGGAACAAACCTAATGATCGAACAACGTAAGTTTACCCGCCCACAAGTGGCCGCCGCCGATAGCAACACAGCCCCAGCAAGGGTGGGCGCAGACGGATGCGCGGCATTCGCTGCCTTCAACTTCACCACCGATTCTACAGACGACTGCTACTACGGTGTCCAGTTTCAGATGAACATATCTACTAGCGCCGAAAACCCTGTTAGCTCCGGCTGGGTTGGCCTCAGCAGCGTAGGGGACGAGAGGGGCCAATTTGGCCACGGGTTTCAACACCCGATAGGCGCCTGCATCTCTGGTCTGCCTGAAGGGTCCTTTGTAAGGGGGCACATATACCGAATGGACGGCGACAACTCTTCCTCGGGCTACCTGGCTGTAAGGACCAGTGAGTAATGGGCGTTCATTACGACGTAAAGCCCCTCAGCGACTACTCGGATCTAGGTTACCCTGGCGGCAGGGTAACCCCCTGTACAGCGGTCCAAGCCGGAGCCAACGGCAGTGTTTCCTTCACGTTTACCGAAATAGTCAACGAACCTAAAAATAGGAATCGTTTTTTGTATGACCAGGCACCCAATCAGTCTGGTCGTCAATTTAGACAGTGGAATGCTATCAGACATTGGAATGACGACCCCCCGACGTTCCTTATAGAAATGAACATCGATTACGGGGGTCATCACAATTGGGTTGCTCTTGACGGTTATGGTGGTCCCCTTCTACCAGGGGATAAGGTTTCCGGGAAAGTCATCGGTCTCCCTCAGGGCGTTTTTGTCAGGGTGCTACTGCTAAGGAACCCGAATTACGGGTATGAGTCTGGTAGATGCGCAAACGGAATGCGATCCCAGTATATAGCATCTTGTAGCACCGGATCCAGGCTAAAGATACTACCTACAGACGTTGTCCGAGAGGTCCGACTAACAACTTCATCTGACTCATAAACTTATCCATAACTAACCGTGTCACCTTAAGATCACTACCTTGACTCTAACCTTGTCAACCTAACTAAACCACCCCCATAAAAGGAAAATATTATGGCTAAATACTTCACTTCCGTATCTTCCTCGTCCGCAGCAGTCGACTGGACCGACCTGTTCGCCTCGGGACAAGTTCTTAACGGCAAAGACGTATCTTCTGTCGTTGTTCGCGCTGGTACGGATACCCGCTTTGAGTCCGGTTCAACGGACCCAGTTGCAAGTACGACTGCGGGACAGGCTGTTTCCGCAGGAAACCCCGCTACGTTCGTTTTCGACGACGACGCGACTAAAAACCTGTGGGTACAGTCCCCGTCTTCGCGTGCTCGTGTTTCCGTAGAAGTAGACACGGTGTCCGAAGGCCCGACCTTCATCGTTACGTAACCCTCGCAGAATAATTAACGAGTAGCATTAGTACCGAGTACAGCCCCAGACCGCCTCAGAGAGCCATACACGGCCTCTAGGGTGGTCTGGGTATGCTGAGTATGCTGGGGCCTGTACAGGGCTCCTGCCCACCCTACAGCTTAGGAGTACAATAATGCTTCGTGTAGTACTAATCACCTGTACTTTGCTCGTTAGTGGCTGCGGATTGTCCCCTCTGAGCCTTTTAACAGGAGGCGGAGGCCCTAATGTAGCCGCGAACGTACAGGCTGGTAAGACGAACTCACAGACTATCGGCCAAACTAACTTAACTGAACAGACAGTTAAAGCGGAAACCGTGGAAACCATCGAGCAATCATCGGGAGCTACTAGCGTCCGTACCGACCAAGTAGAACAAATCACAGTAAACGAGACCGATAAGTGGCTTCTAGCTCTGTTACTGCTGTTCGCTGGCTTCGTTATACCGTCGCCTAGTGAGATATTCCGTGGTGTACGCAGAGCCTTCAAGGCCGTGTTCAAAGGCAAAGGCAAAGTAGCTGAACAACCCCGCGATCCAAAGTTGGAGCCGGTCTTTAGCACACGTACTGAGTAAAATCATAAAAATCGTAAAAAATGATATATTTTTGTGAGCGGGCATCTATACAATCCCGACTCATGACTTCCCCCATGGCCCCCTAGAAATGCACACACAGGTGTACCTAGTGTATATATCCAGCCTTGTGCGTGCAGACTCTACAAGCCTCGTACACAGGCGACTCGTACATGGGGTACACCACACACCCATACGGTGCTAATGCCTCTCAGTGAGCTCTACAGAGCCTCTGAGGGGTATACACAGGGTACACACGGGTTACACATGGTACAAATGTGGCTCACGTGCTCTCCATCTATCTTTTGCGCCACAGCTATCATTTACAGTATATTCGCAGTACAGTGTACATACGAACGTACACGAACGTACATGAAATAAGGCTCGAATGCTTAATGCCTGGTATAGATATACATACTCAGACACGTACATGCACGTACACACACGTACGTACGAGCTATGCGTATCATCAACAGAGCTATGCATTCTATGCATACCGTATCTGTCTTCAGTACGTAAGTACTCGATATACTATCGAAGGATCCTCTGGATCCGTAAGATAGAAGTTAAACAAGTATATATATATATATATGTAGTAGCATATGAGTACATGAGCTATAAAGATAAAAAAGTTTAAGATAAGTGTTGACATACCGAATAACATGCCCTAGGTATAGTTCAACACAACAAGAACACATAGCAACACACAAATGGAGCAAGAACATGGGAACCCTCATACAGTACTTCGTAGCGGCAGCCTTGTTCACAGTATTCGTCTCGTTCAGTATTTACATGACGGTCGTGGTTATTCAGATCCTCTGGCCATTCATATTGCTAACAGCGTGCGCCAGTATAGCGTTCGTACTGATCGCGGTCCTCACGGGCAAGTAACAAGTAACACAAAGGATAAGCGTAATGATTAACATAATGTTCGATTTCTATATCCCAGGCGCAGCCCTCGTAGCGATATGTACGTTCATAAATAACCGTAACCTCGGGGCTGCCGTACGTAATGGTGCCATCTGGCCAGTTGTTGTATTCAAGCGGCTTAAGGGTGCTATCAAAGGACGCCTAAACAAGAAGTAACCCAACGACGGATACCTACAAAGTATCCGTCTTATTTCGACACACAGCGGGAGCCGTATCATGACAGAGAACACAGCATTCGTAGGACTGATAGGCTTCGCCGTACTTGTGCCCTCGCCTGTGCAGGAGTTCATCTTCATGGGTATGTTCATCGCGTGGGGCGTGTACACGCTGTATAAGGGCTGAAATAAAACTAAAATAAAGATCAAATAGTTCTTGACAAGTACAGCGGTACGCACTAAGTTCTAAACATCGCAGACAGGCAAGCCCTAGGGCAGCAGCCGGAAGCATCTTAAGAAACCTGTGTAGTCAGGGCCCGTGGAGGATTTGCATGCGTGCATCTCGGAGAGCGGACGGACCGGTAAGTAAATCTCGATACGAGGTGAAACAGCCGGTCGCAAGCTTTAGTGCTTGTTAGTCGCGCACTTTGATTCCCGCAGGTTCGCGCCTTACTAGCACTAAACCGTAACACAGCAGCAGTAAGGAACCTCCGTCATGAAAGACGACTCACCCGCAGTATTCATCCGGAAAAGAACCGCACGCAGCGCGGCTAACCTGTTCCAAAACAAGTTCGGCCTAGACGAGGCTCCAGAAGTCCGCCTGCACGTTGTGCAAGGTGAAACGCAAGGGTACGTGCTTTTTGACGGACAGATTCTATCAAACGACTACGTTGAAAGCGCGCTAGAAGCGTGCTTAAAATAAAGGAGGTACCAATGGAATTACTACAGTGCATGCAGCCTGACCACTTGGCGTACTTCCTGGCAAAAGGAGACCATAAGGTACTATCGTACGATCCAAACATAATCGTAACTCTTGCGGACCGGGTGTACGTCTTTGTACTCAGCCTGCGGTTCGGGGTTTGGTGCAACGTTGACATCTCCGTGGCGACATAACAACCAAAGGAAATACCAAAGGAAATACCATGACCATCATAACCATTAAAACAATTGCACTCGCGGCTGCTGTAGCTGTCTCGGCGTCGTCGGCATATGCTGACGACTTGTACTTCGGCGGCTCTGTCGGTAAATCTAGCCAAAGCAGCGAATACTACTGGGAAACCACGACTAACACCGGCGCGTATGCCGGTTCCGACTCACTTAGCGGCGGCGGCAACACCGTTACGGGATACGTAGGTACGCGCGGCATAGAGACGGGCGAACGCACCAGCCTGGGCGTCGAGCTATCGTTCAGCCAGTTTGACTTTGGGGCGACCGGCCCAGCCCAGCTGGGGTACAACGACGGTTCCATCGGCCTAGACAGTGCACTGGACCTCCAGGCGATGCTCTTTTATGACATCTCTGAAAAAACGACATTGTTCTTCGGTGCCGGCGTGACCTCCGGCTCGTTCACGCTGACGTCTGACCACACAGCCGGCTTCAACGGCATAAGGGAAATCCACTCCTTCTCTTCGGACGGCTGGGTTGTTTCGGCCGGCTTTGAGCGTAAGCTGACAGAAAACTTGTCGTTCCGCATAGGGGCCAAGCACCGTGAATACGGCCACGGAGAGTCGTTCGACGGGTACAACTTTGGCAGCTCCGTCTACAGTTCCGGCGGCTCTTCAAGCACCGAGGTGTTTATCGGCCTGACCTGGGTATTCTAAACAAAACACGAGGACGATATGGCATACTCTCACAATGCAGTACGTACAGCGGCGACGATTCTATTCGCACTTATCATAGCCGTATCGTGCGTAGCAGCTTCCACACATTCAGAGCCGGCCCACGGAACCCCTCTGACGGACTCCCTGTACCAACACATCAAGCGCAGTGAAGGTACGTCGTTACGGGCCTATCGCGACAGCGTGGGCGTGTTAACTATAGGGATTGGTCACACTAATAGAACTGGACGCCACCCCTTCAAGGCGGGGGACAGGTGGTCGTATGCGCGAGCGGATGAAGTCTTCGCCGAGGACGTACAAGTTTTCTGGGATGGTGTCGGTAAAATCGTTACCGTCCCCCTGTCACGATGCCAGAGGTCGGTTCTGACCTCGTGGTCCTTTAACGTAGGACTAGGGGCTGCGGGACGATCGACACTTGTGCGGCTTCTTAACGATGGAAACTACCGTGCTGTTCCTGAACAACTAATGAGATGGGACAGAGCCGGTAGTAGACGTCTCCGAGGACTCACTAAGCGCCGCGCCCGTGAAGCCTACTTCTGGCGCACAGATTGCAGATAGTAACCCAACAGGGAGGTAGAAAAATGGACACCAATAATGAAACTCTCTGGGAGCTCGCGCTTGGGGTTTACGACAAGCAAATAGAATGCTGTCCCGAAGACGTACTCGAGCAAGTCGATACGATATCGCTCGAAGAGCTAAGAGAACCCGCGCCCACGTGCGGCCTCACCGTAGCGGGCATTGCGCCTACAACCCCAGCCGATACAGTGCTGTCCCTTCAAGGGACACGCGCGTTCGTAACGGTCATCTAAGGAAACGAGTCATGTACATCGAAAAATGCGTTACCAAAAAGGCCACCTTGTTCGTTAAAGTCACCGCCGCCCCCGAGGACTTAGAGGCTCTTGCTTTCCTTACCCGCGCGGAGGTCGCGCCAGCAGATAATGCTGGGACCTTTCAGCTCACGTTTGACGGAGACGATACGCTCTTCGCTGAGGTAGGCGATTACGCGGTCTTGTTCGCCGACGACATCTTGATATGCGACGCGGATTACTTCGAAGAGCACTTCCAAGTAGTTTAAACGTTGGCAGCGATCTAAAGTAGGGAGGGAGACATGGACTGGGCTGAACTTGCCAAAGAACTGCCCGTGTCGCACTCCATGCGGGTAAACTGCCCTTCCTGCGGCGGCAAAAAGACTTGTTCAATCACGAACAAGGGAAACCGATACGTCCGTCTGTGCTTCCGCTGCAAGGAGGCCGATTCGGCACGTGCACCCGCAATGACGCCGCAGGAGCGTATAGCGCTCCGCAGAGCGGCTCAAGCCTTCGAGGCCACTGAGCCTACTCTGCCCCAGGACTTCACCCCGAACATACCCGTACCGGGCCTTCTGTGGCTCAGCAAAGCAGGATTAAACTACCATGACATCCAAGAGCACAAAATCGGTTGGTCACAAGAGCTTCGACGAGTGGTTCTACCAGTGTATAACCGACGAAATATTCTCGCAGGTGTTCAGGCACGAAGTGTCGAGCCTTTCGTCAAGCCCAAATACCTCAACCAACTCTGGTCGGGTCCCAGGCCTGTATTCCGGACGGATCTACAAAAACGTGGGGACAACAGCACTGTAGTTCTCACAGAGGATATTATGAGCGCTTGCCGCATCGCCAAGACGGGCACCACAGCGTTCAGTTTACTTGGAACGAACTTGATGGACGCACCTATAGCAGAGATCGCCGAATCCCCGTACGACGACGTTGTCGTATGGATGGACGCGGACTCGGCTGGGCAGGATGCCCGCCGTAAGATGCTAAGACAACTTAGCGCTGTTGGAATTAACGCCCGCTCGGTTTATTCGGAGCTGGACCCGAAACTCCTGGACCTGGAGGCAATCAATGAGCATCTACAGCTTTGACGTTTCGATGCTGCGACTACTAAAGCACCGTAAGAAGCACTCGAAGTACTTCCGTCAGTTGGACCGGTCCATCGTTACGGAGGGCACGTACAAGATTCTATCCGACTTTGATCGGTACTACACGATGTTCCCGGAGCACGAGTCTATCGACTGGCAGATGTTCATCCCCCGGATGGCATCCTGGAACGCAGCCGTGCAGGAGGAGTCCTTAGCGGCCCGTATGGTAGCCATTAAGGCTGCCGCCAGGGGCGAGGTCACAGAATCAGAAGAGGCCGCCCTAGAGACGGAAATAGCGAATGCTATCATGTCCAATGAGGTGACCAAGATCAACGATAAGTACGCCGATGGCGAAGTTGAAAATATCGGCTTCGAGATGGCGCGCGTATTGGACACGTTCAAAAAGAACGCCGGTAAATCTCAGGCGGATTGGGTCGACGAAGGAGTTGGTACAATCCTAGCGGAAGACGACGATGAGGGCGGTTATAACTGGCGCCTATCCTGTCTTCGTAAAGCAATGCGCGGACTCCGTGCAGGAGACTTCGGAATCATTGCCGGTCGACCAGATACCGGTAAAACATCGTTTATCGCCTCAGAGGTTACACACATAGCCACTCAGATACCCGCGCACAGAAATGTCGTCTGGCTCAACAACGAGTCAGTAGGGCGTCGTATCGTGCCCCGTATCTACCAGGCCGCGTTAGACCTTACACGATCTCAGATGGTATCACTTAACCAGGCGGGCAAACTTGAGCCGGCGTACGAGAAAATGATGGGCCGTAGAGACAAGATCCGGGTGATCGACATACACGGTATGTCCGCACCCCGCGTAGAGAGCATAATAGAGGCGCACGACGCCGAGGTTGTTATCTACGACATGCTTGACAACATCAAAGGCTTTGGCCACCTGGCCAGGCCGGACCTCGCTTTAGAGGAGATGTACAAGTGGGCGCGCGAGTGCGCGGTTAAGCATAACCACATCGGCCTTGCTACTTCTCAGATTTCGGCAGACGGGGAAGGAGAGATGTTCCCCGCACTTGGGATGTTGAAGGACAGTAAATCGGGTAAGCAGGGAACTGCCGACTTCCAGATGATGATCGGCGTATCTCCAGACCCGACTTTGCAGGCCTTCCGCTACCTTAGCTTACCGAAGAACAAGCTACGCCGGGAAGGCGAGCGCGGTGACCCTCGGGCCACGGTGCAGTTCCGTCCAGAGATAGCACGCTACATCGACTCAACAGAATTTACACAGGAGTAAAACCGGTGGGTAAAAGATCAGAGTGGACCGCCGATCAGATCGGGGAGTACGTCGCCGCCATGGGAGGTAACCTCACGGAGGCGGCCCGCACCATGAGCAAGGAATTCCCGGAGAACAGCCGCGTTACGCGGCAGAATCTACAAACTTGGGTTAACACTGGGGAAGATGAACCTGTGCAGGACTGTATGGATAACTTCGAGGTATCTCGTAAGCTCCGCCTGCAACAGAACAGCAACAGCGCGCTACGCCGTGACCTTCGTAACCTGACGGACGCAGCGATCGCTAAGTCGGAAGTTCTGACCAGCATCGCACAAGCCATAAACTCTCTGGAGCTTAACAACAACGCCACCTTCATGCCGAAGGTAACCGGCGGCAAGAAGCTCACCGTAGAACTACTGTTCTCGGACCTTCAACTTGGTAAGCTAATGGACGGGTACGACAGCCAAATCGCTGTACGGCGCGTCGACGAGTGGATTGAAGTAGCGATGAACCGCATCTTCTCTTACCAGCACCAAGGTTACGAGATCGATAAGATCATCCTGGCCGTTCTTGGTGACGTTATCGAGAGCGACAAAAAGCACGCGAACTCCGGACGTGGCTGCGACATCGGCACGGCACAGCAGATGGAAATGTCTATCGACATTCTGTTCAACCGCGTCATCAAGCAGCTGGCTAAGTTCGACACAGATATGGACGTTGTTATGGTAACCGGTAACCACGACCACGACGGCCACGGTCTTAGCATGTTTATGCCGGGTAGGGAGCATCTGTCTTGGCCATTGTACCACTCAGTACGTATGCTTGCGGAAGCTTGTGGTATCCGTGCTAGCTTCTTCATCCCCGAGGGATCACACCACGTCCACGACATCTACGGCGCCAAGGTTCTGTACGAGCACGGCGTGGGTGTCTCTACCTCTGCTGCATCTATGCGTAAGCACGTCGCTAGCCGTATCAGCCAGGTTAAGGAGTACATCCACCTGTTCCGCATGGGAGACAAGCATAACGTGTGCCGCTTCAACAACGACCAGCTGGTTGTCAACGGCGCGTTCTTCGGTGACGACCGCGTAGGCTCTGACTACTCTGGTATCGCCGGATACGACGGTTACCCCGCGCAGGTCATGTTCGCGTACGTCGAACGCTCTGACGACCGTCGTACACCTATCTTCGACAGCCTGGTAATCCAGCTCGGGCATATTAAGTAAGGAAACAAAATGGCACTGCCAACCGATCCATACGAAAGGAAAACGTACCCCCTTGACCGGGGTCTTTTCCGGTACTTCCCAGATGCGTTAGCTGCCGTTGCCAACCGTAGCTACGAAGGCGCAAAGCAGTACGGACAGGACGAGATGTTCTGGGACCGTTCAATTAGCAGTGACCACGGTGACAGCATGATTCGTCACTTCATGGATGCCCTGGAGCACGATAAGGTCGACGACTACGCTGCATTAGCGTGGCGCGCTTTAGCACTGCTTCAGTTACGTCTTGAGAAACAAGCGAGTTACGACGCTCATACTGATAAACAACCTATTTGCAGAGTTGAATTCTCCGAAAGGTAAGCTACATGCACGATATCTACCTCGCTGGTTCTCTACGGAACCCGGATATTATGAAAATCCACCGTCTTTTAGAGAAGGAGACGGGCCTCCGGGTGTTCTCTGACTGGCACGCCGCTGGGCCGGAAGCTGACGACCACTGGAAGGCGTACTACCAGGGCATGGGTCTAACTTACAGGCAGGCGCTGGAGGAACCCGCGTCCCGGAATGTCTACGAGTTCGATAAAAAGTACATAGACCAGTGCCCTATTATGGTACTGGCGCTCCCTGCCGGAAAAAGCGGCCACCTTGAACTCGGGTACCATTTAGGTCAATATAAGAAGGGTTACATCCTTCTGGATAATACTACTGACCGCTGGGACGTAATGTACCAATTCGCCACCGGCGTAACTGCAGACATCGAAGAACTGTCTCGGTGGATAAAGGGGAATACCTGTGACATACATGATCTTCGACCTGGAAACGACCGTAGCTGAACGCTACCGTCGCAAGGCCAACGCCTTCATCGACGACAACTGGTGTGTCGCAGAGGGTTGGAAGGTACAGGGTGACGCTCACGCGTCCTACCGCTACATGGACGAGGCAACGTCCCGGAGTAGCTTCCTGGCGATCCCTGACAACGTCGACGTTCTCGTTGGAGTAAACGTGAAGTTCGACCTCCTTTGGGAACTGTCCAGGACTAATACTGACCTGGAGCGCTTCCTTAAGCGCGGCGGAAAGATTTTCTGCTGCCAGTACGCAGAGTACCTTCTTCGGGCCCAGCACCCTAAATGGCACATGTGCTCTATGAACGACATGATCACTGCCCTGGGCGGTGAGCCAAAGATCGACATCATCAAGGAGCTCTGGAACGACGGTGTTAACACGCCGGATATTCCTAAGGACCTGTTGATCGATTACTTGGTAGGCACAGTGGAAGAAGGCCGCAACGGTGGTGACATCGGAAAGACGGAAGAAATCTACCTAGACCAGATCAAACGTGCAGAAGACACGGGCATGACGCGGGTTATAGAGGACCGCATGGACGGCCTTCTTGGCACCGCGTTCATGGAGTTCTACGGACTCAACGTAGACACGAGGTTCGCCAAAGAATACCTGGCTAAGCAGAAGGCTTCTCTAGAGGTTGCCACGGGTAAGCTGCACAGCTTCATCCCGAAGCTGCCGCCGGAGCTAACGTTCAACTGGAACTCTAACGCACACAAGTCCGCCCTGATCTTCGGTGGCGCCATCAAGTACAAGAAGCAGATGCGCTACAAGGACAAGGACGGGGAATGGGCACGTAAGAACGAGGTAGAGAAATGGCCCCTTTTTTACGGCGTTCCTACGAACCCGAAGGACTGGGTCGACGGCATGGTGCCTGACACCTACAAAGGCGGCAAGCGCCTTGGGGACGTTAAGACCAAGAACGTTACGGTTAAGGGCGAGTACAAAACCCGCTACGAGGACCTCGTCTTCGACTTCAAAGGTTACACCACGCCGGACCCCAAGTGGCAAGGCTCCCTGACGGACGCTCGCGGTAACCCCCAGTACGGTACCGGCTCGGACGTCGTGGACGCACTGTCCCGCCGGGGAGGCGTGCCGTTCCTTGAAGTTCTTGGCAGGTTCTCAGCACTTACCAAAGAGATCGGCACGTACCTGGTTGTACGGGACCCCAAGTCGGGCAAGCTGAAAGGCATGCTTACCTGTGTTGACCCCAAGACCACGCTAATACACCATAAGCTTAACCACACCAACACAGTAACTAGCCGGTTGTCTTCCTCAGACCCCAACCTTCAGAACCTTCCTAGGGGAGATAAGTCTGAGGTTAAACAAATGTTTAACAGCCGTTTCCCTGACGGGGCGGTTGTTGAGGCGGACTACAGCCAGCTAGAGGTTGTCGTACAGGGCGTCCTAACGGGCGACAAGAACCTGTGTTCCGACCTTAGGGACCGTGTAGACTTCCACTGTAAACGCGTTGCAACCGCACGTGGTTGCACGTACGAGGAGGCCCTAGAGTGGTGTAAGAACGAAAACAGTCCTAAGTACAAGGAGTGGAAGGTCTACCGGCAACAAGCCAAGATCTTCTCGTTCCAACGTGCTTACGGTGCCGGCGCCAAGCTTATCTCTGAATCTGCCGGCATGGACATCGAAGATGTTGAAGCCCTGATCGAGGCCGAAGAGGCCATGTATCCAGCTGTGGAAGCCTACTACAAACGCGTCGAAGAAGACATCGCCGCAACGGCCAAGCCCATCCGGGCCCTGAGAGACAACGGCAGTTACGGCGTGTATCGTCGCGGGCACCACACCGTCCCTACCGGAACTAGGTACTCCTGGCGCTCCTACGACGCCCCAGAGTTCCTTAAACGGCGAGGCGTAGTTGATACGTTTAGTCCACCGGAAATTCGTAACTACCCTGTTCAGGGAACAGGCGGCGAGTTCGTACAGTGTGTTGTTGGTCTTGCCATTAGGCAGATGATTGCCAAGGACTTTTACGGTGCTGGCATGTACGACCCGCAGGCAGTACTAATAAACACCGTGCACGACAGTATCTGGGCCGACTGTGCCTCTGATGAGTTGGCCGTACAAATGGCCGGAGACCTTAAAGCGGTAATGGAAAGCATTCCGCAGTACTACAACGACACTTACGGAATGAACATATCGGTTCCCTTTCCCGTTGACATCGAGATGGGGAAAGACATGAACAACCTTCACCCCGTCAGCTAAATAGGAGACCACAATGGAGTTCGAAATTACTGACTACGTCACAAGGTGGGAGTCCGTCTCAGACGACGCCTACCTCGGCGGGCGCTATGTGGACTTACCAACAGTAACCACTGTTAGTGCTGACGTAGAGTACTACGAGTCGGGAGAAACGCGTTCCATAGGCCGGGAAGAGCTCTCGGCGCTGTTCGGGTACCAGGCCGTCCAGGACGCAGAAGAAGACATCGAATACGAACTTTACCAAGGATAAACCACATGGCACTGAATACTAACGATATCGCAGCAGCTCTTGACTCAAAAAGCGTTGTTGACCAGTCGGTTCCTGCCTCTAGCGGCGGTTCCTTCACCCCTCGTCGCATCCCTATGGGGCGCCACCCAATCCGCATGATCTCTTACGTAGAGCTCGGCGTGCAAGACGGCGGTATGTACGCCGGTAAGCAAAAGCCGGACGAGCCCCAGGCCCGAATGACCTTCGAATTCCTCGGAAAACGTACTGTTACTGAAGGGGAAGACGGAAAGATTTCTGTACCTATGAAGTCCGTCACCAAAAAGCTGTCTTACCACCCCAAGGCAGGCTTCTTTAAACTGTTTAACCAGTTACGTGGCGGTGACAACACTATCACCCACGCCGCGCAGATGATTGGTACTAAAGCGTGGTTGGTGTCCGTTGCATGGCGCACTAAAGACGAAAGCGGCCAGTACGTCACCATCAAAAAGTCTGAAGTAGAGAAGTACGAAGAGCGCCTTAAGTCTGCAAAAACGGACGCACAGCGAAAAGACTATCGTATCTTTGACAACATTGAGTGGCCCTCGCTTGGCGCGCCTGTTACTCCGGTACTGGACGAAGACGGCGAAGACACCGGTGAAGTCCGCCCACTGGCCGTCCGCGAGTCGGTTAACGACTTCCAGCTGTTCTTGTGGGACAACCCTACTCCAGAACTCTGGGGATCGATCTTTATCGATGGGGAGTACACGCGTGAAGTAAACGGGGAAACGAAAACGTTCTCGCGTAACTTCTTGCAGAACATTATCCTAGGTGCTAAAAACTTCGCAGGATCCCCGATTGAAGACATGCTTAACGGCGTTGACGCCCTAGGCGAAGAACTGTCGGAAGAACCTGCCGTAGTCGAGGAAGCAGAAGAGGTGTCAGAAGTAACAGACATCGACGACGAGTTCGACGAGCTGGGACTGTAGTCACCCCGGGGTGGGTCCTAACGGCCCACCCCCGTACCGCAGAGGAGTATTAATGTGGCCTTAACACTAGAGTCCATTAAGGTAGCGGCCATGGACGCCGCACTTCCCGGCGGGGAAGAAGACCGTGTATACCCGGACACGGTGCCGGGGCGGACGGCCCATATTGACGCCGACTTTCTTGCCTATATGTCGTCGTATGAACGTCCTGACGAAGACGCGGACCTTGAAGGTATTATTTACCGAACGGAAGTTATGATCGAAGACAGGCGCAGGCAGGCAGGGGCAGAGTTCGCTGTGTTGCACATTACGCCTAATGGATCTAACAAAGGCGGCCGGTACTCGGCAGCCATACAACGGGAATACCAAGGCCAACGTTCCTCCAAGGACAAGCCACTACACCTGGAGGCTGTCCGTTCTTACATGGCCGCACTAGACACAGGTACCGTAAAGGGTGCCGCGTGGCAGGACGCAGAGGCTGATGACGGTATGGCAGAGGCTGCATGGAGAAACCACTACGCCGGTACTCCGGACCTGTGCGTAATAGTCACAAAAGACAAAGACCTTCGCATGTGCCCGGGTCTTCACATGGACTGGGACTCTGGCGAGGTTATATACGGAACAGACGACACATTCGGATACATCGACTTGTTAGTCAGCACATCTAAGAGCGGCGCAGTCAAAAAGAAACCATGGGGATACGGAACTAAGTTCTTCTGGTTCCAGCTTCTCATGGGCGACACAGCAGACAACATCAAAGGTTGTCCTAAGGCGCATATAGAGGATAGACATAAAGCGTGCGGCCCCGTGTTGGCATACGAGCTACTGCAGGACGCAGAGAACGACAAAGATTGCTTGCGTATCTGCATGGGTGCTTACAAGTCTAACGAGTACGTGCACTGGGAAACGGGTGAGCCTGTTTCGTGGCAAGACGTATTCTGGTCCGAGGCTCAGCTAATCTGGATGCAGCGGACGCCTGGCGACGTAAACGACGTAAAAAACTGGGTACGGGAGATTGTTAAATGAGACGCCTAAAAACATCCGAAGTCGCCCTGGTCCGCGCTAAGCTTTTGCTTAGCCAGGGTAGAAAATGCGCTCTGTGTGGCCAATCTATGAAGGCCTCCGATGCATGCCTTGACCACGACCACAAATCCGGAGCTATTCGGGCTGTGCTGTGCAGGAACTGCAACCGTGGGGAAGGCCGGGTCAGAACAATTTCAACCATGTGTAAGCGCTCCGGCAGCCCGCTAGAGTGGCTTACAAGCCTGGTTGACTACCTGACAACGCACCAAGAACCGCAGACTCCGTTTCTGCACCCTACGTTTAAAACGGACGAAGAAAAACGACGCGCGCGCAACAAACGTGCCCGAGTACGGCGGGAGACGTTAAAACCTGAGAAGTAGAACCATGGATCATATTCAGGACGAGCTTGACTGGGAACGAAAAATGATCAACTATGGTCTTGATCGTTTCCGCCTACAAGAAGACAAAGCAAAAGATCGTGGAGACTACACCGGTACGAAGTCCGGGTCACGTCTTCTTAAGAACTACTTAATGCAGGTGTCTGAGTACATCTCCCACTACTGCGCCGGTAACTCCCCCGGCGGCCGTCGGCGTACCAAGTATACGTCCGTCATCAGCGCGGTGGACGCCGACAAGCTGGCGTTAGTGGCACTAACCGCCCTAATATCTGCAGTACACTCAGAGGTTACTGTAGCTTCTGCAGCATTCGCTGTAGGGGGCCAGGTAGAGGACGAGCTTCGTTACACCGAGTTTGAGATCGCCAACAAGGAGCTGTTCGACCAGCTGCAACGAGATCTAGACAGACGCAACTCGGAGAGTTACAGACACCGCCACAGGGTTCTTAATCACTCTATGCGCAAGGCCAACATAGAGTGGCGGAGTTGGTCACATGAAATGCGTGCTAACGTCGGTATGATTGTTCTTACCTTGGCCCTGGACGCCTCGGACTTGGTTTACAAAGAGACCGTACGGGAAGGTGCTAAAAGAAGCCGTATCGTTCTTAAGGCCAACCCCAAAGTACATGAATGGATCAAACGTAGCGACGAAGCTACTGCAGCTGTGCTTCCGGACCGTATGCCGATGTTGATTAAACCGGACGATTGGACCGGGTTCACCTCCGGCGGATACATTCTCCCTAAGCTGCGGCAAACAACACCCCTTATTAAATTCCGGCACGGCGCTGCCGGCAGCGCTCAGAGGGGCATGGTAGCAAGCGCGGACCTCAAGGAGGTTATGCGTGGCGTAAACGGCATGCAGTCTACCCCTTGGCGCATTAATAAGCGTATTCTGGAAACTATACAACAGGTATGGGAAAAGGGCCTTACGGTTGGCATGCCGTCATCCCAGCCGTACGTAATACCCCCGTCGCCGGTTCCTGCTGGAATGAAGGAGATCCCTGAGCACCTCGTGGATTCTTTTAACGACTGGCGCAGCACAGCACGGGAACTTCACACAAAAGAGAAAGAACGCCAGGGACTTGTTCTTGGGGTTTCACGCTCCATGCGTATCGGAAACATGCTGAAGGACCACGAGCGTTTTTACTTCGTGTACCAACTGGACTTCCGGGGACGTGCGTACTGCACAACCTCCGGAATTAACCCACAAGGTGCCGACGTAGGAAAAGGGTGTCTAGAGTTTGCAGAAGGTAAGCCCCTCGGGGAGACCGGTGCGTACTGGCTCAAGGTTCATGGCGCTAACAAGTTCGGCTTCGACAAGGGTTCTTATGACGACCGGGTAAACTGGGTTGCAGAAAACCACACGCTGATCCTGGCCGCTGCAGAATACCCGCTGTCTAACCGTGACCTGTGGGGCAACGCCGACAAGCCGTACCAGTTCCTAGCATTCTGCTTCGAGTACGCGAGCTACATTAAGGACGGCGAAGACCACATTAGCCACCTGCCAGTAGCACTGGACGGCGCGTGTAACGGCCTTCAGCACTTCTCTGCCATGCTGGGCGACCCCGTAGGCGCACGCTCAGTTAACCTAGCACCTAGCGCCGTCCCTGCAGACATCTACCAAGATGTTGCGGACGTGTGCACCCAAAAACTAAGGGCTGCGGCAGAGGGCGGTGAAAATGCCGCCGGTAACTGGCTTAAGTTCCTAGACGCGCACGGCTACGATAGCATACCACGGGCAGCAAGTAAGCGCCCCGTCATGACACTGCCGTATGGGTCCAGCCAACAAACCTGTACAGCCGGCCTGTTCTCTTGGTATATTGGTCACGACGTCGTGTTCTTCCCGGACAACACCGGGTTCCGGCACTGTATTTACCTAAGCGCATTGCTGTGGGACAGCATTAGCGAAGTGGTAGTTGCGGCACGCGGGGCGATGGACTGGCTACAAACGGTATCTGGCGAACTCGCTAAAGAAGACGCGCCTCTGTCGTACAAGACACCTCTTGGGTTTCCCTTGTACCAAGCGTCTCCTAGGCAGGAGCGTATTCAGATCTGTCACCGCGTGGGTGGATCCAGGATGCGGGTTAACATAACGACCCCGCTAGAGGGCCTAGACGTACGCAAACAGCGTCAAGGAAGCTCTCCTAACCTGGTACACAGCATAGACGCGACTCATATGTTAATGTGCGTCAACGCGGGCCTAGACAAGGGTATGGATTCGTTCTCTATAATCCACGACGACTTCGGTGTTCACGCGTGTAATGTCCAGGACTGGCACGTTGTTATTCGTGAGCAGTTCGTTAAGCTACATACAGAAAACAATATCCTTAAAGACCTGTATGACCAGCTAACCGAGACCAACGACACAGACATCCCCGCTCCTCCGGAGCACATGGGGTTCGACCTGACCGGGGTTCTAGAAAGCCCTTACTTCTTTGGGTGATTCCTTAAGGCCTGGTATTAGAACACCATAGAATCACCCAAACAACTCCAAAGGAGAAGACGGTGGCGATACACGCACATGATGGCTCCATCCTTATGGACCGTAAAACCTTGCGGTCGTTACTGTGGCAATGTAAATCTAAACCCCTACACTCGGACTCCACCCTGTTTGACGTTGGCTATGAGACAGCTAAACAGGACGTGGCTAGGCTGCTGTGCAAAGAGTTCGGGATTGACCTAGGACACATAGATGTCGGAGACGCTATAAGGATGTTAGATGCTACATATTGAAACGGCCGTTAACGGTAACGCGGAGCACAAAGAGCACGTACTTCGCCTAGCACTCGAGTTCGCGGAAGCGTACTCGGACAACGCAGACCCCGCTGTTGTAAATGAAATGGTAGACCTGTGTCTCACCAGTGGTGTAGTTCTGTTCACAAGGACCGGTTTCATTGCCGGTACACCTGTAGAGCACCTATGCCTATTCGGCAGTGCAATGATGGAATTGGGGTGGTACTCTACGGACCGTAGTGGACTAGCACTTCTAAGGGAGTTCGAAAACGTTTCCAAAGAAATGGGCTGTAAAAAAATATATATGACAACCCTAGCTAAAAACCCCATGGCGGAAAAAATACTCACCCGCCTCGGATATAACCCCTTTCAAGTCACGTGGTCAAAAACAATAGGAGAACTTTGATGGCAGCGTTATCATCACTGGCTATCGGTCTCTCAGCAGCGGCTGGCGTAGGCCAGGTCGTAACAGCGGCTAATGCCGCAAAGGACCAAAAAGCACGTATTCGCGCACAAGAAGAAGCGGCTAAAGCGGCCGCCTCTCTTAGAGAGACCCGCGAAGACACGGGAGCAGAGATCGAACTCGGCTCCGAGAATGTAGAAGAAGAAGGCCGCCGTAAAAGGCGCGCGGCCCGCCGCAACGCCGCCGGGGGCCCCCTGGGCAACGTCGGCGGTCTAGGCGCGTCTGGCGCAGTAGGATTACGGTAATGCCTATTGAACAGCGCTTAGAAGAGCTCGCCGAGCTCGACCTTCCCTCAACCTGGGGACAGATGCAGACGGAAAAGAACGACCTCGAAAACCGCTGCGAGCAATATGCACTCTGGACAATTCCCTACATCAGCCCAGAAGACAACACAAAACAACACGAGACTATCCGGTCTAACGTCGCTATGGGCGCGCGGGTAGTTAACCACTTGGCTAACCGCGTAGTAGACGTTATGTTCCCAGGTGACCGTCCATTCTTTAGCATGCCTCCTACACCCGAGTTTAAGCGCGCCCTTAGCGCAGAGCTGGGTGCGGACAGCGGTGACGGTCAGGCCACGGCCAAAGCACTAGGACAGCTTTCTAAACTCACTAACTCTGTCATCACCGACGCTATGCGTGAGTTCGACTTGACGTCCTACCGCCCTATTGCTATCGAAGCAGTTAAGCACGCCATCATCACCGGCGGCTGCATTATTCGACGCTTCGCAGATAACAAGCGTACCGTTTACGGCATCAAGGACTACGCTGTGACCCGCGACACGCGTGGCGTTCTTACTTCTGTTTGTCTTCGTGACATCAAGAAGTTCAGCACCCTTGTCCCAAGCATGCAGAACTTTATCAACGATTACTCGCCCGAGAAGTACACCTCGGACGGAAAGGTCACTGTCTATACGTACTACGAAAGGATTTCGGAAGGCGTTTGGGCCGGTGTACAAAGCGTTGAAAAGCACATAATGGTCGACACCCTCGACACATACACCGACGTAACGTTGCCAGTGTTTGACATTAACTGGAACCTGGCTAGGGATGAAACATACCCTCGTGGTCTTGTTGAAGACCACACTGTTCTGTTCCACAACCTCGACGTTACCACAGAAGCTGTTATTGACCTTATCGGCATCGCAGCGGACATTAAGTTCTTGGTTAACCCGGGAAGCGGTATTAACATAGAAGAGCTTAACCGCTCCGCACGTGGTACATATCACGCAGGTCAAGAAGGCGACATCAACCCAGTAGAATTCCGGCACCGCGCCGAGCTTTCTGTACTAATCGAACAGATTGGTTCCTGGGAACGCCAGCTCGCTCAAATCTTCCTTTTGGGATCTGGCAGCGTCCGTGACGCAGAACGCGTTACAGCCGCAGAAATCCGGTCATTCACGCGGGAGCTAGAGAGCGCCTTTGGCGGTCTTTATAGTAAGCTCGCGCTGACGTGGCAGCGACGGGAAGCCGAATGGCTACTTCAGCAGATAGACATCGCAGACTACAGCGAAGAGCTGAGCAAGGACTTCGACGTTGTTATCACGACCGGAACAGAGAGCCTCTCTAGAGAAGGACAACTTGATTCGTTCAGATTGGCAATCAATGACCTTCAGCTCCTTGACCAAGTCCCGGAAGACGTAAGGGGTCGGATGGACATCAGCGGTATCGCAGAGTTCCTATTCGACCAACGTGGCCTAGACTTTACTCGCTTCCTCCTCACGCAGGAGCAGCTACAAGCTAAGCAACAGGCTGAACAGAAGCAGCAACAAGACCTAATGGCGCACCAGGCAGCCGCTACAGCTGCAAGCCGTCCAACACAAGGTTAGCTCTATAACTAAGGAAAACACAATGCTGTTTAAAAAAACACCCGATGCCGCTCAGGCAGACGTTGAATTACCAGTAGAGCCTGTTGTTGAGGCCCCTAAAGCCGACCCTGCGCCCGCAGATCCCGCTCCTGCGGCCCCTGCTGTTGAAGCACCCTCTGAGGCCCCCGCCGAAGCTCCTGCAGACGAAGCCGCTGAGGCGGTAGAAGCTAAAGAAGAAGCTCCCGAATTCGACGAGAGTATCTGGGGCACGACTGGGTCGGAAGTTGGTGACTCGGTACTCCGCCTTCTTAACGAGGGTGGGGTTGATCCCGATCAAGCCAAGTCTCTTATGTATGACGCCATTCAAGACGGCAGGCCAGAAGAGATTGACCGGGATGCTCTTGTAGAGAAAGTCGGCAAGGATCGGGCCACCCTGATCATGGCTGGAGTTAATAACTTCGTCACTGCACGGGCCAACGCACAGGCTGCTCAAGTTGCAGCCGTCCATGAAGCAGCCGGCTCCAGAGATAACTGGGAGACGATGCTTCCCTGGGTTAACAGCCTACCTGCAGAGCAAGCCGCAGAATACAGCGATCTTATCGATCAAGGCGGTCTTCAGGCCAGGCTTGCTGTTCGGGACCTTGTCGGAAAGTACAATGCTGATCCAAAGACCAAGAGCTTAGCATCTACTGAAATCGTTGGTGACGCATCCTCTGGTGCCAAAGTCCGCGTAGACGGTTTAAGCCAATCGGAATACGGGCGTCAGCTCCTTATTCTGAACAAGCGTAACATCGCTACCCCCGAAGCTCTTGCAGAGCTAAAAGCGCGTCGCGCAGCCGGTAAGAAAGCCGGAATTTAACAAGTTGTTATTATCCTAAACATAAATTCCTGGTATAGGATATATACAGACTACTTTAACTAGACCCAGACTCAAAGGAACTAATATGTCCGGCGTGAATATCCCCACCTCATCTAACCACCTGTCAGACCTGGCCCGCAGCGAACTTATTGAAGAGTTCAACGGCATGGTCGACAGTCAGTTCACAATGCTGTCGCAGATGCGTCGTTTCGTACCTGTTTCCAGTATCACCGGAACTGACACGAAAATTGTTCGTCGTGCTTCGCGCACTGACTTGCAAAAAGTGACCCCCGGTGTCCGTCCTGCAGCTAACGCGCAGACCTACGGCCGCACCTCGGTTACTGTTGACACGGTCATCTTGGCCCGTGCTAACGAATCCCTCATCGGCCCTTTCCAGCAGGACTTTAGCGTCCGCGCGGAAGTTGCTAAAGACCACGGTAAGGAGCTCGGCAAATTCTTTGACGAGTCGTTCTTCATCCAGGCAATCAAGTCGTCTAAGCTTCCCGCACCTACCGGCCTTAACGGCGCCATAGGCGCTGGTAAGAACGGGACTCTTTCCGCTGCTAACGACGAAAAAGACCCCGACAAGCTGTACGCAGCTATCGAGACTATCATCACTAACATGCAGGAAGAAGAAATCGACACTGATGAGTGCATGATCTTCTTGCGTCCTCAAGAGTACCAAGTGCTGGTTAACCACGACAAGCTGATTAGCCGCGACTACTCTATGGCAAACGGCGACTTCGCTGATTCAACTCTGAAGACCGTAGACGGTTGTCCCGTCATGAAGTCGGTTCGTATCCCTACTAAAGCTATTACGAGCCACAAGCTCTCTAACGAAGAGAACGGCTTCGCGTACGATCTTACAGCAGCAGAAGCTAAAGCTGTGGCGGTTATTATGCACCCGATGTCCTTGTTGGCTGGTGAAACCATCCCAATGACGACCAATATTCACTGGAACGAGACTGAACTCCAGTGGTTCATCGACGCTTATATGGCGTTCGGTGTGAGCAACCGTCGTCCTGACGTTTGCGGTACGGTATTCTCGGCCTAACGGCTAAAATACTTAGATACACGATCCAGCCCCCTTTCCCTTCACCGGGAGAGGGGGCTTTTTTTTGTTTGTACTGTTAACCCAACTTAACACAAGGAGCTATAATGCTAACCAAACTAGACATTATCAACAGCATGCTGGCGGCCGTTGGTGTTGACGGGTTCACCTCAGAAGACGTCTCGCACCCCGACTACCGTGACGCTGAGCGGTACCTAGATATCGCGCTTATCGAGGTTAACCGCCTCGGCTTCTGGTACAACTCGTACATTACTTCCCTTCGGCCAAATGCTGAGGGTTTGGTATTCCTACCAAACACTATTATTCAGGTAGATCCTGAAACCACCACGCAGCGCTTCGCACTTCGTGGTCGTCGTCTGTTTGACGTAAACAACCGCACATTTAACCTAGGTACAGCTTCATTCCGCGTTAAAATCGTAGAAGAAACACCCCTGGAAGACCTGCCTATCCATGCCGCAGACTACCTGCGCCATAAGGCACGGTACGACTTTTATCTTGACCGCGACGGAGACGAAGCCAAGCTAGAGCGCTACAACCGTGAGCGCCTTATTGCATGGCAAGCATTATTCGCGGAGGACCTAAGGAACAAAGACACTACTGCACTGAACAGCCAGTCTTCGATTCGCATGCGACGTGGGGACCGCATTTATACGCGCACCTCGTCTCGCTATCAGTTTGACCCTCGCTTCATCTAAGGATTCAACATGGCTCACGTAGAAGGAACATTCGGCGCCATGTTGCAGGGCGTTAGCCAGCAGCCTGACCGCATTCGCACGGCGGGCCAGGTTACTGCACAAGATAACTACGACAGCGACGTGGCTACAGGACTTACCTCCCGCGCAGGCTCTCTTGAGCTGTCTACCCTTACCGGCTCTACAGCAGACACAAAGTTTACTAACTTTGGGTTTAACGGCAGGAGCTACATTGCGGGCCACAGCAGCGGCTCCCTGATGTTGTGGAGAATCTCCGGTACTGACATAACAGCGGTGCCCGTAACAGGCGGCACTGCTTACTCGGGCCCTGATATGGTATTCACACCCGACGTTTCTAACGACCGGGTTCTTTGTCTTAACCGCGACACTGTGGTCGGATTCTCGACAAGCGCCGCTGGTCGTCCATTCCACGCAGGTGTAGTAACCTGTC
>WLWG01001303.1_pt1 | contig 22911 bp, 50 predicted proteins | sample 6712871 | NCBI WGS metagenome assembly WLWG01 (sample SAMN12718693, study PRJNA515312) | sponge metagenome | isolation source: marine sponge | host: Mycale hentscheli | place: New Zealand: South Island, Marlborough, Capsize Point | collected 2003-05-01
GCTTATCAGTAACTTGATATTTAGCTTTGATAGCATCTAAACTACCGCCTTTTGCAATATAATCTTTAGCTTTAGCTAATGACTCATTTGTTAAAGGTTGTTTTTTGGTTTGTTTTCCGTGTTTGTTTGTAGCGTCACTATCTTGCGTATCATCAATTAGAAATAAATTTCCTAATGCATACTTTTTACCGTATGAAGATGCTGAACCATATTGCTGAGGTACTTGCATACCTTTTTGATTTAGATCAACACCAACTACAGCTGTAGCAGTTATAAATTCACCTGATTCATTGTCAGTTATAATAGCAGTTGTTTGTATAACTGGATTATTAACGCCAATAAGTTCTTCAGTGATTGTAACTTGTACTCCTAATCTTAACAAGAAGGGTTTTGTTGCTTCGAGGATATCTTCGGCAGACCGGAAGTTGTATTTGCCGAATGAGTTAAATCTTGATTTCTTTGATTTAAACTCTGTTTGGATAGTAGCTAATTTTTCGTTTATATTCATTCGTTTATTTTTTAAATTACCTATTAATATAATTACACATTAATTATCTGTTTTACATTAGTAACTTACAGATAATCAAGTACTTGCGAGTGATCTACATTATCTATTAATTTAGTTACAGCTTGTTTTTTTAGTTCTGAAACACGCACGTAATCGCTTGCTCCTACTATATCTAACTTAGCTGCAATGTCTTTAGCAGAGTGTTTATCACAGTCTAATCCGTAGCTCATTCTGAGTACTTCATATTCTTTGTGGTCTAAATGTTTTTTTAGCAATGAAGTTAAATACATATTTAATAAACCCATGTTATATGGCTCTGAAGTATCAGGTATTTGGTATACCATATCATCATCATCATAAGGTTTATTATCAATACTTAAAAACATTGAGTTAAAAAACATTGCAACCATCTTTTTGTCTTTACCTCCGTCTTTTCTTATTTCATTTAGCTTATGTTCAGGTATGCGCATATCGGCTCTATTAATATCTATGGCTCTGCGTATTGTACCTCTTATTCTTTTAGCTAAAAAAGACTTCAATGTTTTTTCTTGGTCTTCAGATTGTGATAAAGTTTCTCTGTCTAGTTTTTCAACAGCTTTACATAATCCTATTGATCCATGTTGTATAATATCTACTATATCTAATACACCTGAAGCTTGCTGAGACGTAGCAAATTTTCTACCTATATTTTCAACTAATGGTAAAAATAATACTTTAAGCTCATCGTCAGTATAATCAACCCATTCTTTATATGGAATTAATTTAATACATGCTTTCAAATCTTCTTTGTATCTAACATAGTTTGGTATGTTATATTTTTTCATAGATTTTGATTCAGTAATTCTTTTTCTTTTTTAAGTTCGTTACCCATATTGCGATGGATTGTACGTGTCGTGCATTGTAAGACCTTAGCGATCTTTGACATAGTTATTTGTTCATTGTTTTCATTTAAGTCCAACATAACTGCATATATATCATCCTCATGTATTCTTTTTGTTCGTCCGATTAATGCACCGACAATAGCTAATTTAGCATCGATGTCTAACCCACATGAAGGATCGAATATAATTTTTCTTAGTTTATTTTTAGGTGGTTGTTCTAAATCATACATGCTGACATCATAGATTATTTGTTTTAATAATTGCTGTGACACATTGAATGTAATAAAACCATTTTGCCTATAGCATATAACTTCTGCTAATTGTTGAAAGTCATCAGGTGTAAGTTGAGGGTTTAAATACCACAAAACTAATAAATGCCATTTCAATGATTTATATGTAGTAATTTTAGCTTTACTTCTAAATAAATCGTAGCAGTCATACGTACCGTCTTCATAGTATAAACCCCAATTATATTTTTTAGTTGGTTTATCTTTTGGTATAGTACGGTAAATAATATGTTTGTGATTTAGATAATCTAAACTTCTATTGTATGACATTAGCCTATTACTCTTCTATATAAGGCCTAGTGTCACATAATGTTTTGTAAACAAAACTTTCTAAATCTTCGGTTTGGTATTGTTGTAACAATTCCATAAAATCTCTTTTACTTTGTCCCATTTAATTCATTTAATTTAATTTTATATTTAGCATATAGTTGCCTAGTGGTTTGGTCAACAACTCCATACTTACAAGCTTGCTTGCATATTTCGTTTCTTAGCTGCATTATACGTTTAGTTATATAACGCTCTAACCGTTTCTTTTTATAATACATTTTAAGTTCTTTCATACCTACAAAAGCCCATACCGGTTAGGTATGAGCTAATTGCTTATTCATAATGTTTGTCTAGCAGTAGCTGAGCTACTTCCATACTAATCATATTTTCATTGTATAGTTTCCAAATTAGGTTTTTCATAATATATAGTTTCGTTTTTATTAGCAACTGTATGCTTTTCACCTATGTAATAATTCCAATAAGCTTCAATGCTACAGTCATTTTTATATTCATCAGGCATAGCTTGTGGTGGTTGTGTAAAACCGTTACTTGGTATACCTACAGGTAATCTGTATAGTGGTAAGAAACACTTATTAATAGACAAATGTACTTTACCATATCGTTTAGTATATTCTTTACCTAATGCTACCATGTGATCAAATAACCACATATAATGCTCATCACTTTCACGTGTCCATATTGTAGACGGGTGATTATAATGAGCTTTTTTATATGGTACATCTGTGTCTTCATCATAATGATGATGTGCTGTACAAAGCATCTGCGCTGATTCTAAGATCATTTTAACAACATGTTTGTTGTATTGTACCTTAGCAGCTATAACTGGGTCTTTATGTAAATAAAATATATTCATTCGTAGTTACGTAAACATTTAAATAGTGGATGTCTGTAAGAACCTGCTTGAGTTCGTTGAAAGTAAGTAAATGTAGCTATTTGGCCAATATAATCGTGTATATTTTCTAGTAAGTTAGCCATAGCATCATAGTCATAGCCTTTACCTGGTGGACAGCCAAAGACATTACCATCTTTATCTTCCATAATAAACTTACCTAGTGTACCTTCACGCTTGCCTTTACCTACTTCGTAGTTAATAATCGTAGCTTCTGCATCGTGAAAGTCTTTAAATTTCATAAGATCCCATGATCTTGTACCTTTGTAATAGCCATCTAGTGTTCTGTATATACTACCTTCGTAGCCTAGTTTTAGGTTTTTTTGATGTAATGATACAGCTTCGTCAAAGTCTAGTGCTACTTTGCTTTCAGTAATTACTAGACAGTTACTAGTTCTTACAATACTAGAGTCTGTTAGTCTGTTAATAAAACCCCATCGCCATGTATAAGTTGCGTTTGGGAAGCTAGCTACATCATACATATGGTATTGTACTTGTTGTGCTGCTTCAATTCTGTCATCTTTAGTTGGTTTTTTCTTCTTAACTAACGATATAATCTTATTGAAGTCATCTTTTAGACCGTGGTTATATAGTTCGCCATCTAGTACTAGGTTAGGGTATCTGTTAAATACTGGTTTTAAGTCATATTCTATATGCTCTACGTTCATAAATTGATTACCCGCGCGTGAAAAAGCACCATCTTTTGTAAATAAACAACGTACGCCGTCAAGCTTTGGTTGAATATATGCAGGATAGTCTGCTTTATCTGGGTTATACTTGTGAGCCAGCATCGCTTTAGTCTTCGTCATTGTAGTCTCCTTTTCTTAGTTTGGTTTTAATGTGGTTTAGTTTGCTTAATAGTATAGCTGCTTTTTCATACTCTTCGTTATTTTCAAATATCATAAGTAGAGTTTGTAATCTAGCAAGCTCACCAATAAGCATTTCTTCTTCAGTCATTATAAATGCTTCTTTACTAGTTTCTTTACCACCGTAAACATCATTTATACTGCTATGAAACTCTTCGTCCCATTGTTGTTGCTTAATCTCTAATTTAGCAATTATAAGATCAGCTAGTGTATTCATTGTTTTTTTATCCATATTAATATTATCTATTAGTATTCGTATTTAGTTTGTAATCCATATAAAAGCCTATTGCAACTATAATATTTAGTCCAATAGAGCTTAATATTTCATAAATATCTTCATATACATTAACTGATAAGTGTATGTGACCAACAATCCAGAACGGAGTTGCTAAGTTTTGACTTATCCATATTACTGTAAATTTTAAGAATTTTTTCATACCACGAAAAGCCCGTACCTTTTGAGTACGAGCTTACGCCGCGGCGCAATGCCTTTGCTATTCGTGGATAACTAAACTAATCTAATAAAACATAATATGCTTCTGGATTATTAACTCTAAACCAAGTTAATGCTTTTTGAAATTCGTTAATTCTTTTGCTAGTCATAGTGTGTGGCATTCGTTCAAATACCATATTACAACCCATTATAAAGTCGTAAAGGCTTAGTTCTAAGCCATTTAGCTCATAAGAGTCACCTGAGAAAGGGTTTCTTACTTCTTCACCTTCAGGGTATATTTCTCCTTTAAACCACTTAGGCTTTTGCTGTTTCGTCTTCGAGCTCATATTCTTCATTTAAATATTTAATTTCTCCTAATGTTAGGTCTAATTCTTCATTTTGCATAATTCCATCTACATATTCTACAAACAATTCTATTAACTGATCGTCAATATAGCAATCGTTGTATATATCTTCATCAATGTAAAACGTAGTATCGCCATATCTTATTTGTTCTCTAAATTGATTAGCAATGTCGTGATCGTAGTAAAACACATTTTCACATACATTTACATTTCTAGTGTCATTAGTTATTACAAATACATCATAGCCATCTGCTGTTGATTCATTATATATAGTACAATCTACATTTTCAAAATCGCTTATATCTGTAGATATTGAAATATCTAAGTGGTTTTTAACAAGCTCGATCATTCTTTCATCGAGCATATGTCCTTCTCTTGTGTAATTATCCATTATTTACTTTTTTAATTGTGTATAAAAATATTTTCTTTAATCTTTGTTTTCTATTCATTATCATAGTTCTTTTCTTGCCTTTATATGTATAAAGTTTGCCGTCTTGAGCTACTACTTGATAATCTGAAGGATACGTTGGGTTTAGTTGATAACAACTTTTGTTTTTTCCATATCCAGTATATACAGTTCTTCTTATATAACCTGTTTTATGTTCGGTTACTGTTTGACCTGTCGGTAGTTTAAAAGCTGTTGTGCCGTTTTTATTTTGCACATTACTTGTTACATTTTTAGCACCGAGTGCATATAATGCTTCTTCATATTGTTTTTCTGTCATTTAGTTTAGTTATTAAATAGATGGTCACCGTACATTAAGTCCATTTGAGTAGTTTTATGCAAATGCTGGTCGCTAAATGTATTCAACGTTTTAACGTCGTCAATGGTTAGTTCACTGTATCTATTTATGGTTTGTAATTTACTGAAGATATAGTCTATAGTGTGACCATAATCTTCATGGTTTTCGTCAAGCGCTGCTTTAACGTGTGGTTTTAGTTGGTCATATAATGTCATATTTATATTATCTATTGGTGTTCGTATTTAGTTTGTAATATTTTGCATTACTTCATATAATATATCTCCATGGTGTTCGTGATAGAATTCAAACCATTCATCTTCAAATTGATCATAACCTGCATCAGTAAAATAGTTTTGACTTTGAAACACATAGTTTTCATCCATTTCTTCATTTACCATTTGAAACATTACATCATGAAAGTGTTTAGTTATCTTATCTACTATTAGTATTTTAGCTTCTTCAACAGGGTCAAGTGGACATTCTTGACGATCTATCTCTGCCATTTGCTTAGCAGCTTCTTGATCTTGATGCCTAGTATTACCTGTATAATACTCTTTAGTTTGTCTAATTTCATTAATTGTTCTCTCCTTTGCCATTTTTATGTTTAGTTTTACGTGTGTATTTCTTTTTATTCTTTTCTACTGAAGGACGCATAGCATCGTATATTTCCTTCATTGTTACTTTAATCTTTTTCATTTGTAGTTATTATCCATAGCGCAATGTATTACATTCTCTTCTAAGAACTTTACTAGATTATCTATCAACTCAAAAGGTGACACGTGATCTGCAAAGTTTACATAATCATTTACCATAAATACTATTTCTTGTAATGCTTCTTTATCTGTCATATTATCTTAACATTGTGCCGTAACCTTTACGCCTAGTTAGTTTGGCAATGCGTTTTGCATCTGCTCGAGACAATATTTCTATACTATTGCCTGTTTTGTGGTTAATAACTGGAGCACAACCGTATTTTTCTACTGTTGAACATGCTACACAGTTACTATAACCATATTTAATTCTTACTGGGTGGATTTCGTTTCCACATTTACATATATTATTCATAGAGCGAGAGAGAGGATTCGAACCTCTCATGCCTAGGACAGTCATAACCTGACCTCGCTGTCCAAGTTGAGCCGTCACTCAACCCCACTGTTTGTCTGCTTTACTATTACGAGTAGTATTGCGCAGTCGTGGTTTAGTTTAGTACAAAAGTTAAACCTTTGTAGTTGAACCATGAGTTACACTCATCTGGTATGCTATCTATAGTATAGCCTTTTACTTTCTTGCCGTCTAGCTTGATCACTGATCTGTTGCTAGGATAAAATTTAATTGTTTTCATATATATATTATCTTTAAGTGTTCGTATTTAGTTTGTATTTTATTATATCTTCTACTAATTCTTTAGCTAGTGAATTTAACTGATCGTAGTTAACTCCAAATTTTTCTCTTGATACTTTATCTAGCATATTTATTTTATTTCTTATTAATAGTAATTACTTTATAAACCTTTGTTCTGCTTAATTTCTTAGCTTTATTATACTCTTTATCTAAATCGTGAGCATAAGTTTCCATTAAATTAAAGTAGTTTTGAGCAGTTCCTTTTTCTATTTTACCATTATCATAATCTTCTTGCAGCCACGTTCTTAACATTTCCATATCATTAGATATTTTTTTTAATTTAACTGGAGAATATTGTTTGTGAACTACACAACTAGTGAACAACGGTATTAACAATAGTTTTTTCATGATAGACAATTATCTATATGATCTAATACCCATTCTTGTTCGTTTTCTCCGAGTTGATCAAACTTCATGCCAAACTCGTCCATTGCTACTACATTTTCAAAATCCATATTTCATTTATTAATTAATTTTCTTACATTTGCTCCAAACTCTTGATCATTGGAGTATTTTATTGCTAATTCTTTTACTTGTAACCATCTTAACTTAGTGATAGTTTCACAATCTTGTTCAGTAATATCAAACATAGTATGTATGGTTTTGCTTAATTATTAGTTCACCATCAAATATCTTTTGTGCTTGCAAGTAAGCATAAGTGTATTTTTGTGTTTCTGTACCACAATTTTGTGTAGTACCGTAGTATCCGGCTAGAATATCTTTTGTTATCGCCTCTATTTTTTGTACTTTAGTCATATCTTCTCTCATATATTTTATTCATTAAGTCTTCTACTAAGTCGTTCTCAGTATCATCGCCTTGCAGCTCGCAATCAGCTTCAACAAAAGCTGTTACTTGTGTTAGTACTTGATCAACATCAGCATAATTACTTATGAATATGAAGTGATCGATAGTGTCAGGATTCCAATATATTTGTTTACTTTTACTCATAATCGTATATTAGTTCTTGTATTTCCATAAATAGCATGTCATCTATTTCTTCTTTAGTGTACCTATCTTTGTGTAGTTGGTAAGCTACTTCCCATGGACACTTCATTTCTTTTTACTCTTTAGTTCGTTAATCACGAGTTTAAGCGCGTGAATATCACTTTGACACTTTTTCATTTCTGTCTTCATCTTTCTGTCTTGGTAGAACTGATTCCAAGAATATAGTTTTTGTAGTTCTTTGATTTTACTTGCTATCATATTACGCCATATATTTTTAACATTTGATACACTACGTTTACCATTGCAGGTATCCATAAGGATAGGAAAACACCTGTCATTATTACTGCATATATTCTAAGCATCTTTTTTTCTATTGCTTTAAAACATATTAACTTAATTGCTTTAACCATTATTATATTGTTTTATTTTGGTTAGTAACTCGTCTATTTCTTTGTTTGGGAAGGTAGAATAGACCTCGTCTACCTTTGATTTGACATAGTCAAATGTAAATTCTTTATTTGATACACCATAATCTGATGACACTAAATCTCGCCTAGTATAACCATACGGTGATCGACTTGATTTATATATAGTTAGTTTTAAGTCACCATCTTTATATAAGATCGCTTCAAGATCTTCTGTATGTATATATGTTTTGATTTTTGTCATATGTTTATATTATCTTTACTTAATCGTATTTAATTTGTAATTTGTTTAAGACTACCGAAGTAGTTTCGATCACTTAGATCTCATCAGTTAAACTTTATTTTAGTATATAATATTTACTTATTATATAATCTTGTTGTTCTTTAGTACATGTAGTGAAACCAAATTCACCAAATAAGTTTTGTGCTAGTATATCAAGTTGTTTCATTATTTATTTATTAGTTATTAATATTATCTTTTACTTCTCGTATTTACATTGTAACATAGTCAATCATTACCATTATACAAAATACTACTACTATTGCTAAAAGTACTTTATTAGCTTGTTTTTCTTCAGTTTTATTATTATATTTATACATAGTTAAAAGGTGTTAAGTTATTTATTAGTTTAAAAGTTAGTTATAGTTTTACACTTGATATCTCAATATCTTACATAGATATTTAAATAATATATATTTAAAGTGTATAGTGACATAAGGCTATTAAATAAGTAGAGTAACAGGCTAATGTCACACTCTAATTAACACCAGTTTGGTATTTTATTAGAGTTAGTGTATGAACCATACTCATTGAAACACTTCATTGATAAGAATCTTTCTTGATTCTTTGAGAATACTTCATCATGATCATACTCATATGTATCACCTTTTTTGTTAGTAAATTCAATTATAGTATTAGTACCGATTAATGATTTTCTTATTACAAATCTTTTAGTAGTTAGTTTATTAGTTTTCATATTATTTATTTTTTATTAGTTTATATTTATATTATCTTTGATAGTTCGTATTTAGTTTGTAATTATTATTGTTGAATATTAATTAGTAAGTATGATTCGTCAGATAAGTGACAAGAGTGATGAGAGAATTCTATATTGTAACGAATTAGTTCTTTTGATACTTTAATTATATTATGGATGAAAGAGTAGACGATGAGGTAATCTTCAGTGTTATAGTTTAATCTTTCGAATAATTCTGAATAATCTTCGTTATCGATTAAATATTCGTGGTTTTCATTTAATACCGGTAATTTAGTTAAGTTAATCATTGTTATTAGTTTTTAATAGTTATATATATATTATCTAAATGAAGTCGTATTTATATTGTAAAAAAATAGTAATAGTTAATTCATAAAAGGTAAAACGTAAAAGGAAAACGCAACAAAGGATCGCAAATGTAAACAATATCAAAACATCGATCTAAAACAAGGCCAACCCGCAAAATGAAAATGTGATTTTATTTAAAAAAACAAAATAAAAATGTGGTGGGGCAACACCAAACATCCCTATATCTAATAATATTACTAAAATATGTGACATTAGGCTCTTAATAAAGTAGGTAAGGGGCTATTGTCACACCCTGTATTTATGTAAATTTGTAAAATAACGTGTAAATAACTAATATTATACAGAAAATATTTAAAATAAGGTAAAAATCTATGAAATTCTCTAAAAATGGTTATTTAAGAAACAGCCCTGATGTTAAAAAAGGAGTAAATTACATTAAAGGCAGTGATATAACTATGAAAGGCGTAGATTTTAAAGTATTAGCAATACCAAGTACTGGACATGCTCAAGTAATGACGCCAGGAAACGATTATTATTTCCCAAATGCTAAATGGGTTAAAGAAATAAGACTAAAATAAGATTATCAAGCGATAATAAACCAACGTATAACATAAAACCAAAACAATGACGTTTTTATACACCAGTAGAGATTTTACCTCTGCTACACGACCTGATCAAAGAATGATCAACCTTTGGAAACATATTACCAAGAAAAGCAACTGGAGAATAGTACAGTTACCAAATGGATTTTTACAAACCGAATACTTACATCCAGACGAAGAAGAGTGGATTGACGTAACAAGAAGAGAAACTATCGCAGGCGCTGAACAAGCAATAGATGCATCGATAGAACATTACGTTAAAAAACTAGAGTTCTTACAAGGACCAAAAGTAGTTAAAACATTCGAGTAACAAACCAATATAATTTAATTAAATCAAATGAACGAAACAATAGTTAAGCATCTAAACTTTGGTGATGATGCTAAAGCTGCTATATTTAGCGGTATAGAAAAATTAACACAAGCCGTTAGCTCTACGCTTGGAGCTAGCGGTAAATGTGTTATCTTAGAAGACGGATCAGGTAATCCACAGATTACCAAAGATGGTGTAACAGTAGCAAATAGCGTAATTCTTTTAGATCCTGTAGAAAATATGGGGGCCAAGCTGCTTAAAGAGGCGGCACGTAAAACTGTACAAGAAGCAGGCGATGGTACCACCACGGCTACCGTACTTGCTCACGCTATCTTAACAGAAGCTTATAAAGTTAAAGATATTAGTCCAAGAGACTTAAAACAAGGAATTAACTTGGCTGTAAACAAAGTAGTGCAATACCTTGAGAAACATTCCTCAGAGGTTAAAGGAGATGTGATTGAACAAGTAGCTACAATATCAGCCAATAACGACCGTGAGTTAGGCCGACTCATTGGTCAAGCATTTAGAGCTGTTGATGAAACAGGTATAGTAATGATGGAAACACATGAAGAACCTGAAACAGTAATAGAAAGAATCGAAGGCGTACAATACGATAAAGGATTTTTACATAATCATTTTGTAACTAATAAAGAAAAAGGTACAGCAGAGCTTGAAAACCCATTAGTTTTATTAGTAGATAGTAAAGTAGATAACATACGTAAAATACAAGGTGTGCTTGAATATGTTATTAAAAATAACAAATCATTATTAGTCGTAGCAGATGTAGAGCAACAAGTGTTAACTGCACTTGCTATGAATAAAGTTAAAGGCAATATTAAAGTTAATCTACTTGAGGCACCTATATATGGTATAAGTAGAAAAGAAACTTTAGATGATTTAGCAATGTTAACTGGTGCTACTGTTATAAATGAAGACTTAGGTGATGATATGGATTTAATCAAACCAGAACACTTAGGAACATGCTTAAAAGCAGTAAGTACACAAGAAGATACTATAATTCAATTAGAAGAAACTCCTGAAGAAGTAGAAGAACTTATAAAAGGTATACAGCAACAAATAAAAGAAACTACCAATCCTAACATTAAGATTAGGTGTGAAAAAAGATTGGCGCGATTATTAGCTAAAGTAGCTATTGTTAAAGTTGGTGCAAACTCTGAAGTTGAATTAAAAGAAAAACGAGATAGAGTAGAAGATGCTATTTGTGCTACAAAAGCCGCGATTAAAGAAGGAATAGTGCCAGGAGGAGGTATAGCACTGCTTAATGCAGCAAACAATGTTATATCTAAGTCTGTACCAGAAAAAGTTTTATTAGATGCTATAATAGCTCCATATAAAACAATATTAGAAAATGCTGGTATAGAAGACTATGAAGTTCCAAAAGTAAAAGGAAGAGGATTAAATGTGGTTACAGGGAAAACGGTAAATATGGTAAAGTCCGGAATAATAGATCCCTTGCTAGTTACTAAGAGTGCACTAAAAAACGCGGCTTCAGTAGCAACTACAATATTATCCACTGATTGTGTCATTAATAATTTAAGGGCATGAAAGCAATTGGAAAAAATATAGTGGTATTACCAGTAAAAGAAACTGAAACAAAAACAAAAGGTGGATTGCTACTAGCAGAAGCCAACAGAGAAGATATAAGATACCGTATGGCTAAGGTTGTTACTATAGGTACAGATGTCGTTGGAGTTAAAGACAATGACACTATTTATTATGATAGACACGCTGGTTTTGGTATAGAAATAAATAATGAAAAACTTACAGTAATAAAAGAAGTCGACGTAGTGGTCGTATTATAAAACAAAAACTATGGGATACAAACATTCACCAGCAAATGCTAAGTTAAGTGCATTTATGAATAAAATGAACAACACAGGGAAAAGTCCTGCTAGACAAAGTTTAGATGAAGATTTAGTATTGTCAAAAGATGTACCTTCACAGCACATGCCTGAGGCTAAAGAAGAAATTAAAAAAAATATATCTGAAGGTTATAAAGTAGAGTCTGTAACTAAAAAGCCTGGTGGTATATCTACTGTTATGGAATACACACCAGAACCTAAAAAACCTGAAGAACCTATTAATGAAACACCTGAAACTAATAAAGGTAGAATTGAAAATAAAGGTAAACCTAGAAAACAAAAGGTTATTAAATCTAAAGCTAAATCTAAATACCTAGGAAAAGGTGGAAAACATTATAAAAAGCCAAAAACAAAAAGAAATAAAAACGTCGTAACAAGCAAAAGAAAAAGATTATAGATGAGAAAACTTACATCACAAGATGTAAAAGAATTAAATTTACTTAAGCATTATAGAATCGTACGTAAATGGGCGTGTAAAACATGTGATCTTAAGGATGCAGACCTTGAGTTATTAATATATTTAGATTCAATAGAACACTTCTCAAAACAAGATTTTAAAACAGGTTCTTATTCTTATTCTTGGAATAACAGACGTTGGAACAATCTATTAAAACAAGGTTGGATACAAGTGTGGAGACACAGAAACAGAACTACACAAAAGTATAATATTTATAAAACATCATTTAAATTTAAACATATACTTAGCAGAATGTATAGAATAATGCTAGGTGAAGAAGATTTACCAGATGTTAAAGTAAAAAAAACATATACAGATAAAGTTATGGCATTTGCTATGGCTAATGTTAATAACGATAAAACAAGATAGTATGAAAAAATCTCATGCAAAACAAATGGCACCAATAGATCCAAGGACAGGTATGCCGATACAACCTCAAATGACACCTCAACCTAATACAGTAGGTATGCCAGGAAGTATACCAGTGCCAGATGGTATGGGTCATACATTACCAGAACAAGGTATGCAAGCAGGTGGAAGAAATATGTCACCATATACGCAAAAGAAAAAAACTAGTATAGCTGGACAAGACATAAGTGAAAGTGGACATATGAATGTTAGTTATCAAGATGGCCCAAAAGAAGGTGATTTAATAAGAGGTCCACACTTAAAATATGACAATGTAGGTTTACCAAAAGATTTTGATTACAAAGTAAAATTTGAAAAAGATACAGTTGATCAACACGGTCCTTACAATATTTATAAAACAACAGGAGTAAAATAAGATATTATGCCAAGTTACGGAGAAAAACAAATGCCTGCTGGAGTTGATAAAAGCCCAGCAATGAAACCATTAGGTAAAAGAACAATGAAATCTAAGGATGCAACTATTGCTCCAGGTTTAACTATTGATAACTGTATGTATAAGGGTAACGCTGCTCTTAATGCAAACAAAGGATAATGGGCTTAGCTGATTTAAAGTTATATTGTTTAAATATAACTTCTTTTACAGTCGCAAGTTTCGATTGGTTAGAGCCTAGTTTGAAAATAATACTTTTACTTCTTACCATTGGGTATACTGCTCATAAATGGTGGGATCTTAAAAAGAATAAATGAGAAATATAGATAAGATAATCGTACATTGCTCTGCTACTAGAGAAGGTGAAAACTACACTGTAGATACAATACGTAGTTGGCACGTTGATGGTAGAGGTTGGAGTGATATAGGTTATCATTTTTATATAGACATATACGGACAGATACATAAAGGTAGAGATATATCACGTATAGGTGCTCATACGAAAGGACTTAATAGAAACTCAATAGGAGTTTGCTATTGCGGTGGTGTAGAGTCAGATGGCAAAACACCTAAAGACACAAGATATGATTGTCAAAAAGAAGCTTTATTAGCAGTGTTAAGAACACTAAAAGCTATGTATCCAGAAGCAAAGATTCATGGACACAGAGACTTTGCTAGAAAAGCTTGTCCATCATTTGACGCAACAGAAGAATACAAACACTTATAAAAAAAACAAAATGGGTTACAAAAGCAATGCTCAAAGAAAAGCAGTACATGCAAGTAAAGCAGATGGTGGAAAAGGTGCTCCATCTAAACAAACTAAATTAAAAAGAGACGATTTTAAAACAGACGGCAAAGCTAATAAAAGAAGAATTAAAAATAAAAAAGAAAGAGAGTCTAAAGAAAGATTAAAAAAAGTTTCAAGAAAAGCAAAAGAAACAAAAAAAGCAAAAAGTAAATCACCAGCTAAAAAACCTTTAGTTGGAAAACAAAAAAATTTACCAGATCACTTAAAAAAGAAGATATTATCTTCACCAACAAAAATGAATAGATACGACAAAGACATGATGCATGAAAGAGAATTAATCTATGATGCAAAAAAAGAAATACATAAAGAAGATATGGCTAAGAAAAAATCAATGGCTAAACAAAATAAGTTTGGTGGAAAAAAGTCTGCACAAGATAAAATAGATGATAAAGCAATGAATTTTTTAAGCTCATCTAATAAGTTTGGTGGAAAAAAATCTAAACAAGACATGATAGATGACAAAGCAATGAACTTTTTAAGTTCTCCTAGCTCACCAAAATCTGACAATAAACAGAAAAAATTTAACAGCATGTCACCATCTAAAATGTCAGCTGAACTAAAATATATGCCTGTTGTAGATAGAGAAAAATCTACAATGAGTGCAATAGGAGCTCATAAAGTTCTTAAACATATGAAAGGAAGAATGTAATGAAATCAAGAGGTCTTGGTGATACTATTGAAAAATTTACTAAAGTTACGGGTATAAAACGATTGGCTGATTCTATACCCGGTGGCTGCGGTTGTGATCATCGTAAAGATTGGTTTAATAAAAACTTTCCTTATAAAAAATAATATTATGGCAGAAAAAGAATTTCCAGAGATAAAAGAAAAAAACCAAGGTAAATTTACAGCTTGGGCAAAAAAAAACGGTTTTAAAGATGCTTGTTCTGCTGCTTCTGCTGTAATGAAAAGTAAAAAGAAATATAGCTCTAGTGTAGTTAAAATGGCTAACTATGCTAACAACTTTGGTTGCTCAACAGCTAAGTCTCCAGCTAAACAGACTAATAAGAAAATAAAAAAGATGGAGGAAAAAACTAAGCGAGTAGGTATTAGACAAGGTGAAAGAACTAGAAGGGTTGAAGCAAGAAATAATCCAAAGAAAACTAAAAAAACTTTAGAAAATGTATTTACTCAACCAATTGATATAAACGATCCACGTTTTCTTATAAAAAAATAAGTTATGGAAAAAATAAAAATGATTGTAAATCACCCAATGGCTAAATGTGTAATAGCAGCTGTTATTGGTGGTGTGTTACTAGTAGAAGGAAAACCAATGTATGCAGGTATCGCGTTTGGTTATGGACTTAGAGAATTATTCTTAGCTTTTAAAAACGCATAATGAGTTTTAAACTTAAACCACCATATAATATAGACAACACTCCTATTTATAGAACTGAGAATGAAGAAGGTGTTTTAGGTAGAGCCAATAAAAATGGTACTATATTATTAAGACCTGATTTATCACCAGCTCAAGAAAAAGAAACTTTAGATCATGAAAAAAAGCATTTAAAGCAATTTGAGTTATTTAACAAAACTAATGGTAAAAAAGGTTTAGACTATGCTGATGATTACGTAATGTGGAATGGTAAAAGATATGAGCGTAGAAATGGTAGAATAAGGTTTAATGGTAAATGGATGGTTGAAGGTGATCACAACTTTCCATGGGAGCCATATGATTAATATATTATGCCTAAGAAAAAATTTAAAGAAACAAAAGTAGGGGCTTTTTTAAAAGAGAAAGCTCCAAAAATATTAGATGGTATAGGAGACATACTTCCAGATAATGGAGCATTTGGTATGGTAAAAAATCTTATATCAAGTGATGATAGTATTGGGCCCGAAGACAAAGAAATGGCTTTAAAACTATTAGAACAAGATATTGCTGAAATGAATAACGTTTCAAGCAGATGGTCTAGTGATATGAAATCTGACTCTTGGCTTAGTAAAAATACTAGGCCTATGACATTAATTTACTTAACAATAGTAATGTCTATATTAATAGTTTTAGATTCTACATTATTGCTAACAGTAAAACAAGGATGGGTTTCATTATTAGAAGCTTTACTTATAACAGTATATGTAGCGTACTTTGGATCTAGAGGCGCAGAAAAAATAACAAAAATAAAAAAATAAAATGAAAGGTGTACAAGGAAATCAAGCTGCTCAAGTACGTATGTTTGCACATGACGCTAGAGAGGTACAATTAGTTACAGGTTCTTCTACAGGTGCTGCTGCTATGAATAGCGGAATTATCACTGCGGCTGGAAGTTCATATGTCACTACTAGTGATTCACCTATTGGTTGGAGATACGGAGTACCAACAACTGGTGGTTCTGGATCAGGACTAACTGTAGATATAAGTATTAGTAATGGTTTAATAACAGAAGTATTAGTTGCTGATTACGGAAACGCTAGTTATTTAGAGGGTGAAGAACTTACTATTACAACTGGTGGCGCTGATGCCAAGTTTAAATGTTATAAAGCTTTACCAAATACAAGTCAACGTGGAGCTTGTTTATATGTAGGTATAAAAATGGCTTCTATAACTGTTAAAATGGAAAGTGGATCTTCAGCAACGTTTAAAGGAATAGCCGCTGGATCTTTTTTACCTGTTTTAGTAACTGAAGTTTCTAGCGCAACAGTAGATTCAGGAAACGTAGCAGATAATGATGTAATAGCGTTATACTAAAACGTTATGAGTTATATAGGAATAGGATCACCGATACCTGATATATCTAACCTACCTGGTCAAACTGGTGGAGAAGTAGAAGTAACTTTAGATTACCCATCTTCTTCAGCTTGTGGAGACGCAAGTCCTTTTTTACCAAGTGAAGCTACGCCAGCAGGTGGGGTATTTTCAGCTTCACCGGCAGGGTTAAATTTAAACACATCTACAGGTGAGGTAACACCAGTTGGTTCTACACCTCAAGCTTATACAATATCATATACCGTTTCTGGTATAATATCTCAATTTGCATTAACAATAAATGCTGTTCAACAATCTACATTTAGTTATTCATCTAGCAGTTTTCAACAAATCGGAACTGCTACACCTACTTTAGCTGGTGGAACTACTTTAGGTGGTTCTTTTTCAGCTCCAGCTGGTGTAAGCATAAACACTAGTACAGGCGTTATTGATTTAGCAGCTTCAACAATTGGTGGTCCATACACTATAACATATACCACACCAGGTCCATGTGCTAGTTCTTCAACATTTGATATATCTGTAACTGCAGTTGCTGTACAACTTATAGACAATAATTTTGCTATGGAGTTTAGTTCAGCAGACGATACTGCTATAAATGTAGCTAGTGATGTATTTGGCGGAATGACTAATTTTAGTATTTCAGCTTGGTTTAAAATGAGTGTAAACAATCATGATCAACCACTTATAGCTAGATGGCAAACTGCACCTTCAGGTATTTTATTATATTGGGATTATACTAATGGTTGGAGAATACTTTTTCAGACAGACACTGGTCAAAAAACATTCCAATCTTCAATACAAAGTTCAGGAAGTGGATTACCAACAGTAGATGTTTGGTATCACTTATGTGTAACATATGATGGAAGTAATATTAAGTTTTACTTAAATGATGGTACTACTAGTGAAACTGGCTCAACAACGTCAGGTACTTTAAATTCAATAACAGATTGGCAAATAGGTAGAGATGGACCAAGTCTTAATAGAATTTTTGACGGAGATATAGACGAAGTAGCTATATGGAGTAAAGCTTTAGAATTAGCAGACGTACAAAGAATTTATAATGCAACAAATGATAACCCAGGCAAATGCGCTAATTTATTCACAGCAGGACTAGGCACAGGTTTAGTATTCTGGAATAGAATGGGAGATTAAAAATAGAATATGGCAGATTATAAAACACCACAGTGGCTTTTACCAAATGAAAAGAATTTAGCATATCCAGCAGCAGGCGATGGAATCACTGGCAGTGGATTATCTGAAGATAGACACAGTTTGTATTCTATGGATTTTGATGGAACTCAATATATAGATTGTGGGAATGATACAAGTTTACAATTTTCTGGTTCTTTTAGTATATCAGCTTGGGTTAAAATTGATGATTCTGGTACTAATGCAATAGTATCAAAAGATTCAAATGCAAGTTTCGGATTAGGCTATCACATTGACTTTAGAAGTGGTAATGCAGTACATGCTTGGGCTTATAATGCTAATGATAAAATAACATTTACAGGGCTAAGTACTGGTGTATGGTATAATGTTGTTTTTGTTTTTGAAAGCACTGGCGGTTCTAATGGAAATCAAAGTTTATATGTAAATGCAGCAACTCCAACAACTGGTTCTACTACAAATTTCGCGGCTTCAACTGTTAAAAATTTAAGAATTGGCTCAAGTGAGATAATTTCAGGCATGGAAATGAATGGTTTGATAGACGAAGTAGCAATATGGAACAAAGCATTATCTGCTAGTGAAGTTTCTGCTTTATTAACAGCTAGCGCCCCAGCTAATTTAATGGCTTTATCTGCTAAACCTATAGCTTACTACCCCTTAGGTGAACAAGCACAAATGGGGTATAGCAATTGGAATTTTCCAAATGGATCTTTACAAAGTCACGTTGTAGATTTCGATGGTACGGATTATATAAGTGCTGGAAACGTTTTAGATCAAAGTGGAACAGATGCTTTTAGTATTTCATCTTGGTTTTATTTAAATTCTGGTGGAAGCAATACTATTGTAAGTAAAATGAATAGTTCTTTTGTTGGATATCAACTTTATATTAATGCAGCGAATAAATTAAAATTTTTATTACAAGGTACAGGTAATTTAAGTGCAACAGGAAATACTACTTTAAGTTTAAATACTTGGTATAATGTTATTTTAACATATGACGGTAGTGGCACGACAGGAGGCATTAATTTATATTTAAATGGAGCTACAGAAACCTTTGTAGGTTCAGGTTCAAATAGTGGAGGTGTATCTAATTCTGAAAACTTTGAAATAGGTGCAAGGACGGGAGCGATTGATGCGATAGATGGTAAACTTTCAAACGTAGCGTTTTGGACTTCTGATCAATCTGCTAACTTAAATAACATCTACAACAACGGTTCCCCGCAATCTACATATACTACAACACCTACAGCTTGGTGGAAACTAAACGCTGCTAATAGTAGTTATGTTTATCCTTGGTCTTTAGAGCTCAATGGAAGTCCAGATGTTGGTGGTACTGGCGATCACGCTAAAGTAGTTTCTAACGCCCTTCAAGTTCAAGATATAAATACCACAATCACGGGTGGTAAAGTAGATTTTTTAACTAGAGAAATTACAGGTGCTTATAGTGGTATAAATGTAACAGGAGAATTTATCATAGCAACAGCTAGTGCTGGTCAATCAGGAGCTACATTATATTATAAGATAGACGGTGGCAGTTGGGTGCAGTTTCAACAACAATTAGATACTAGTGGGACTACTACTTATGCTATATCAGGAGCAAGTGGATTAACGTCTACAACGTCTTTCCAGGTTAAAATAGAATTTGAAACAGGTAATGCGGGTAGTGCATCTGTAACATTAAATAATATATCTATAGGTGATTTATACACAGAAGATTTTACTAATCAAGATGGAGCTGGATGGGACATTGATACTTACACACCGCCTCCAGTTGATTGGACTTTTATAGACACTGAAACTCCAGCACCTAATTATACTAGTGCTTTAGATTTTGTTTCAGCAGATTCTGATTATATAGAAGTTGCAAATAATAGTTCTTTACAACTTACAGATAATTTAACTTTAAGTTGTTGGATAAACGCTAATAATGTTTCAGGTACAAATAGTATTATAGATAAATTTTATGATGGTGCAGACAGGTCGTATTTGTTAAGAATTTCAGGAACAAGAGTTAAATTGTATTTAGGCAATACAGACGGAAGTTCTGCACCTGAATATCAAAGTTCATCAACCTTGTCTAATAGCGTTTGGTATCATATAGTAACAACATTTAGTAGTATAGATAATGAAGTTAAAATTTACATTAATGGTTCTTTAGATTCTACACATAGCAAAACAGATTTAATCTCATCTAATAATGAAGAATTAAGAATTGGAACAGGTTACAATTTAGCAAATTACTTTGACGGTAGTATTTCAAACTGTTCAATTTATAGTTCAGCTTTATCAGCAGCGCAGGTTCAAACTCTTTATAATAGCGGAACACCTGAAACAGCTATATCTTTTTCTCCTGTATCTTGGTGGAAGTTAGATAACACTACTACTGGTATTCAAGATTCAGGTAGTGCTAGTAATAATGGAACGAACAATGGAGCAACACAAATAGCTACAAATGTTTTAATATCTAACAATGGCGAAAGTGATACACTACCTACTTCAGCATTAACACCTAGCGATCTACAGTTTGAATCTCCTTATAGTAATTATAGTTTAGATTTTGATGGAATAGGAAATGATATAGATTGCGGAACAGCTAGTTACTTAAGTGCTAAAACTATTTTTACCATTTCAACTTGGTTTAATACTGACACTGTTGCTGGCACTGATAAATTTTTAATTAATATAGGTAGCTCATCAAGCGAGCTATGGGGTGTTCAGTTATATAATGGTCTTTTAGTTGCTTATGGAGGCTCAACCTCAAAAAACTTACAATATAATGGATTAATTTCTATAAATACTTGGTATAATTTAGTTTTAGTTTATGACGGTGGACAAAGCGCTGCTAATAGATATAAAGTTTATTTAAATGGAGTTCTACTTACACCAACCACAACAGTAGGTACTATTGATTCAGTAACCCCTACATTTACAAATAATTTAACAATAGGTAAAATTGCTTATTCAGCTGCTGAGTATTGGAATGGTAAAATTGATGAAACAGCTATATGGAATTCTGCTCTTACCCAAGCTCAGGTTAGCCAGGTTTATAACAACGGTTACCCTGCAGACTTAACTTCATTATCTCCAGTGTCTTGGTGGAGATTAGGAGAAGACTCTTATTTTGTTAGTAATGTTGTAACTATACCAAATCAAATAACTGGTGGTCAAACTGGAACAGGATCTGGCACACAAACAGCTATTCTAGTAGGTGAAGCACCTGGTAGCTACGCTAATGGATTAGGTTCTAGTTTAGATGTCGAAGACAGAATAGGAGACGCGCCTGAATCAACTGCTAACTCTGTTAGTATAAATATGATACCTAGTAATAGAATATCATACCCTGCTGGCTATACTCCTACACAAGTAAACAATGCCTTTAGTATGGCGTTTGATGGTGTGGATGATTATATAACTGCAGGTAATCCAACTGAGCTTCAAATAACAGGTAATTTATCTTTATCAGCTTGGGTAAAAACTTCTACGACCTCAACAGGTTTTGTAATATCTAAAGATGATGGTTCAAATAGAAACTATGCTTTAGTAGTTGTTATGGATGGTGGCACGTTGCGCGCCCGGTTTTTTATAGTAAAAAGTAACACCCTTGTTAATGTTACATCAACAACAATAAACGTTGGAGATAATAATTTTCACAATATAGTAGGTGTTAATGATGGTACAGATTTAAAAATTTATGTTGATGGTAATTTAGAGGCAACAAATGCAGGAGCAGGGGGAACTATTGACAACGATACAGTTAACCTTGATATAGGAAGAAGAAGTGATAATGCACAATTTTTTGATGGAAATATAGACGAAGTGGCTATATTTGATTACGCTCTTTCGGCTAGACAAATAAAACAAGATATTTACGAAGGCACAACACCAACTAAAACAGCAGATTTAAACAATATTAGTAATTTAACAGCTCCTGTGGCTTGGTACAGAATGGGAGACTAAAATAGATATATGGCAACAGAATGGATATCACCAACGTGGCGAATGCCTGAAGAAAGCAATCAGAGTAAGTTTGACAATTATAGTTTAGATTTTAATGGAACAGACGAGTATATAGATACAAATTATACAATGAGTGGAAGTAATTGGAGTGTTTCTTTTTGGGTTAATATAAATGACGCAAGTAACACAAATTATTATTATCATTTTACTGCAAGAAATAGCTCAACAACTGGTTTAGTTATTTGGAGTGGAAATGGTTTATCAAGTTCACAAAGGAATTTTTCAGCAAAAATTAATAACACAATTATAACTTTTTCAGTTGCTTCATTTGACACTTGGTATAATATAACAGTTACTGGAGATGGTTCAAATTTTAAAGCATATGTTGACAGTACAGAAGTTGCAACAACATCAGTTTCAACATTATTGCCTACTCTTACTTATACTTCTAAAATAGGCGCAAATAAAGATGGTTCACTTTATTTTTTTAATGGTAAAATAAGCCAACCAGCTATATATAACTCTACTCTTACATCTCCTCAAATCATTGCTTTATATAACTCAGGCACTCCAGTAAATCCTATGGCTTTAACGCCGCTTCCTGTAGCTTATTATCCTTTAGGAGGTGGGTCAACTGGTGACGCTGGAACATCTCCAAGCACGTTGACCGTTCCGAACGAGTCAGTACCAAGTGCAACTGTTTTTGAATTTATTCCGCCATCAGATTATATTAACTGTGGAAAAGGAATTGGAAATAGTATTGGAGATAATTATACAGGCGGTTTGACTGTTTCTGGATGGATAAATCCAGATACTACTTCAAGTGATGACGGGGTTTTCCAATTCGGTAATTTTACAGGATATGAAATGGCTTTAGTGCTTAAT
>WLWG01001305.1_pt1 | contig 22901 bp, 25 predicted proteins | sample 6712871 | NCBI WGS metagenome assembly WLWG01 (sample SAMN12718693, study PRJNA515312) | sponge metagenome | isolation source: marine sponge | host: Mycale hentscheli | place: New Zealand: South Island, Marlborough, Capsize Point | collected 2003-05-01
TCTACAGGTAAATATAAACACACTCTTACAGAAGCTGAATTACCAAGTCATAGTCACAAAACTTTCAAAGATATAAATGTTCGGGATAATGCATCTACAGGATTTGCTGCAAGAAGAGAGGGAGATCGAATGGGTAAAGAACAATATAATATTCAAAATACAACTCTAGAACCTGATATTTTTCCTACATCAAATACAGGTAGTGGTACGGCGCATAATAACACACCACCGTCATTTGGTTTGTATGTATGGAAAAGAACAGCTTAACAATTTAAAACAATGCCAGATATTGAAATAGTAAAACTAAAATTAAGAAGAGGTACTGATACTCAACGGCAGGCTATTACTCTCGAGCAAGGCGAGCTTGGTTATACAACTGATGCAAAGCGAGTCTGGGTAGGGGATGGATTTACAATTGGTGGTGTTAATGTGGGTAATGTTGCACATGCACCAGTAACCGTGGGTAGTAGAACAGATCTCGAGTATGTAATTAATGGAGATTTAGTATATGATAATAATTTTCTATACCAACTCTCTGGTACATATGCAGATAATTTATCATCATGGGCATTTATTGGTTCGCAAACGGATACATCAACCATTGAATATAACGCAAGTAATCAGTTACATATAGTTAATAATGGTGTTGGTATCGCTCAATTAAGCAGTAACGTTGTTCGTGATAATGGTGGCTTATTATACACTGCCTCCGGGCTTTCAGCAAATGTTGATGGTTCTACTATGACTGTTAACTCTACTACTGGTCAGCTAAGCGTTATTGGTGGTACTATTAGTACTAGTAATGTAGGTAATGGATTAAGTGGTGGTGGTGGAGATCCTCTAGGTGTGTTTACTACTGATTCTTTTACTTATACAGGCACTAAATTAGAGTTAAGAAATGCTCCTGCAAATACTGTTGACGCTGGGGCTATTCAGAATTCTGCCCTTGGTAATGGTCTTGAGAAGAGTGGATCTACTATACGCCTTGAAAATATTGGAGGTGCTACCATTAAACCGTTCAACTCATCTGTCTATGATAGTACTGGTAGGGTTACCTCAACAACAACTGCAATTGAGCAAAATCTTTCAGGTGCAGATACTTCAGGGACCAATCAACTTTTCTTCGGTTCATTAGATGAATCAAACCCTGGGGCTAGTGGTGAAACAGTTGTAAATGTTCTCTCTGCTAATAGCGATCGATCATCAGCAGTTACTATATCTTTATCATCTGCCGGCTTTGTTCAGATTGCTTCAGGTACTCTTGGTGACTTTGCAATTCCTGTATTTAAAATACCAACTTAATTTAATAAAATGGCTAAAAAAATCGAAATTCTCGAAAACACACTTCTCAAATTACTTGTTCGTCGTGGTGACAATCAAGATCGTGTTAATGTAACATTATCAGAAGGTGAGTTAGGATACACAACTGACGGTAAACGCCTTTTTATTGGGGATGGTGCAACTGCAGGTGGTATAGTAGTAGGTAATAAATGGAAAGGATCAGTACTTGATGTTTCCACAATTACAGACGCTATTACAGGAGATTATGCATTTGAATCTACAAGCAATATTTTCTACGTTCGTACAGAGACAAAATGGTTATCAGCTGGTCGTATTTTAGAAGCTGGAGACACTACTATCGATATTAATGATAGTAATGGTACTATATCAGTAGGAACAATTTCTGGAGCTAACGTCTCTGTTAATGCATTAGGTAATTCAATTGATCTCAGTAGTAATAAAATTTCGTTAAGTAGTACACAAATTAAAACAGATAGAGTTTCATCTCATACAGCTTCTCACCTTAAATTACCTCAAAATATTAACATTAACAGTGTTGATTATCAATTTCCAACCGGTGGTCTTGGTGGTGATAATGTATTCTTACGTTCAGATGCTACCGGTAATCTTAGATGGACTACACCTGAAGCAAATGCTACAGTCTATTTTAACTCTTCATCTGTTATTCCGATTGGTACAATTATTCCTGTCGCCTCCGGGTCGAGTGTACCGAGTGGATATCTACTATGTAATGGTCAATCGATAGCAGGTGCTAATTACCGTGATTTATCTGCTGTTATCGGCTCGCAATATGGTGGAAATGATACATCCTTTAATTTACCTAATTATAAAGACTCAGTTTTATATGGTGTTAATTCAAACCCGGTAGCAGGTACTGAATATCACTTAGATACTGGTACTAGTGGTTTAAGTGCTAAAGCTGTAACATTCTTTATTAAAGCTTTACCTGATACAGTTGCAACACCAGCATTCACTCTTAGTGGTAATTTAAAAGCATCAACAAATGGTACTGCAGTAGTAGAAGGTCAATCTTTTGACCCTTTTGCAACTAATGTTGTTATTTCTACACCAGTACCTGGAGTTGCAGTGTTTGATACAACTACAGCCGTACTATCAACATTTACGACAAAGGCAACATATACAAAGTTCTGGATTACAGGATCTGGTGCTAAAGGTGGTACTAGAACAGGTGGTGCTGCAGCTACTGTTACAGGAATTCTTTCAGCTCCAATCGGAACTGACGTTAAATACTTTATTGGTCCTGGGATTACAACAAATAATACTAGTGGGGAAGCTTCCTATATTTCTATAGGTGGTACTGAACTTGCTAGATCGGTTGGTGCAGCATGGCAATCTGACCCGGTTCTTGCTACTACCAATACAGGCAATCTTTCAACCAATGGTACAGGTCTTGCTGGTGGTGAATCAGCTTACATTTTAGGAGGTCACGTTATTAAAGGTGGCTCTGGTGGTTGGGATACAGATGATGGTGGTGATGAAGAGGTTGGTAGTACCTCTTCTTTCTGGGGTGCTGATAAAGTAGCAGGTGCTGGTGGAGGTGGACATGCTCAAGTATCAATTAATACTGCTGACGGACTTGTTAAGTTTGAGTGGGGCATGTAAATTGTATTTTATCTGACTTGAATATTAGATTATCAGATTAAATATCTGTATGGATTATCCAACAGATCTACCTCTATCTGCTGTAGCAGTGCAGGTATTTGAGGAAGGTATGTCTCCTCAGTATGATATTACATGGTCATTTACTTATGAGTTAAGTGCACATACTGTTGGAGACGAATTTGGATATTGCATGTTTTTACAAGATGCTAGCTTTCCTTTAAGTGGTGGTGGTGTTGGTCCTGATCTTGGATTTACTGGTAACACTTTACTATCTGCTTCACTTTCTTCACAACCTCTTAATAAACCGATATTAGGTATCGGGTTTGATAGTCTTGGCGTCTTTGCATCAGAACTTACGTATACTGATGGACTTACCCGTGCAGGAGTATCATATGAACCTAATAGTATTACGTTAAGAGATAAGAATTTTAACATAATTACAACACAGTCAATTAGTGCCTTTGATTTGATTAGTCCCGGGAAGAAAACAATAAGAGCACGTCTTGGAAACTATGGGCGGAGAGTTGCTGTTGATTATAAGAATGAAACTGATACATTCTATACTCAAATCCTCACTCAAGAGTTAACTGGTATTGATGTATATTCAAATTCAAGATATAGACCTGGTGTATCGTTTGTTAAACCACTTACTAGCTCTAATACAAACGGTATTATTGTAACAACTGGCTTTCATGTTGAAGGTAATAGTGATGAGACAGAAGAAAGTGAGTTTACCTTTACACCATTATCAGCCTTTGCAGTTAATAATACGACAACTGGACCAGTACCTCAAGCACAACCAATCTCTGAAGATACACCAACACTACCTTTCCTGGGTATGGAGCCAAATATAGGGTGTCCGGACAATACATGTGATTTAACAACTCTCGGCTCAACTTATTCAGGTCAATTTGTAAATTCTATTTTATATGGAATGTCTGCGTATATTGGGGATATTGATTTAAAGTGGAGTACACCAGTAAGCCCGTATCGCTTTGTATATACATATGATGATATTATTCGCTTAGATACAGGGTTTGTTGGTGATGAAACCTGGAATTATGGTGGTGCACTAAGAGGTAGCTTTACTACTGGTCTAGAAAATTCTTTAAAGTATGCAAGTTATCCTCCTATCAACCTTGCTCCAGATGGATATCCCTATGTTAATAGTTCTTTAACTACTGCCACAAGCTCTATTTATAAAGATACAGATACATCTCGTCTTAAGGTTACTGTATATGCTCCAACTTCAGCAGCTGATTGGGAAGTATTTGTCGGGTGCCCATTTTATACATTATCTTGCGGAATAACTGATGAGTATTTATGTGATGTTTCGCGTAGATTTGAACAACTACGACGAGTTGTGCTTAGTCCTATTAATCCTTTCCCTGAATGTTCGATTCCTGTAACTCCAAGTGTATCAGTAACCCCATCTACATCTGTAACCCCTTCACCGTCTGTAACACCAAGTGCTTCAGTAACACCTTCACCGTCTGTTACACCATCCCCATCAACTACACCAGGTATAACAGTAACCCCTTCCGCTTCGGTTACACCGTCCGCTACACCATCTACTTCGGTTACTCCAAGTGCTTCAGTTACTCCTTCCGCTTCGGTTACACCGTCCTCATCAACTACACCAGGTATAACAGTAACCCCTTCCGCTTCGGTTACACCGTCCGCTACACCATCTACTTCAGTTACTCCTTCCGCTTCGGTTACACCAAGTGCTTCAGTAACACCAAGTGCTTCAGTAACACCAAGTGCTTCAGTAACACCATCAGTATCAGTAACAGTCTCTACGTCTATAACACCACCAGTATCTGTTACTGTTACACCATCCTCATCAACTACACCATCTCCATCAACTACTGCAGCTCCACCAGCTCCATCAGCTACACCTAGTGCGTCTGTTACTCCTTCCGCTTCGGTTACACCTAGCGCGTCTGTAACACCATCACCGTCTGTAACACCTTCACCATCAGCTACACCTGGTGTATCAGTAACACCATCTGCTTCGGTTACACCAAGCGCGTCTGTAACGCCATCTCCATCAACTACTGCAGCTCCACCAGCCCCATCAACTACACCTGGTGTATCGGTAACACCATCTGCTTCGGTAACTCCTTCTGCTTCGGTTACACCTAGCGCGTCTGTAACACCTTCACCATCTGTAACACCTTCACCATCTGTCACACCAAGTGCATCCGTAACACCGTCAGCTACGCCATCCGCTTCGGTTACACCATCCCCGTCAACCACTACTGGTGTATCAGTAACACCTTCCGTGTCTGTTACACCGAGTGTGTCTGTTACACCAAGCTCATCTGCAACTCCTTCACCTTCTGTTACACCATCTGCTTCTGTAACACCATCTGCTTCAGTAACGCCTAGTATGTCTGTTACACCGTCAGCTACACCGAGTGCTTCAGTATCTCCTTCGCCGTCTGCTAGTGTTACACCATCTCCATCAACTACACCTGCCAACTCATCTACACCAGTACCGACTCCTCCCGCACCAAGCACTTCAAGCCCATAATTTAGTTAACTATGACTTCAAGCAGCTCGGCAAGCTCGGCAACACCAAGTAATACACCAAGTGTTTCGGTTACTCCCCCTCCACCACCTAGCCCGTCGGAAACACCAAGTGCAACTCCTAGTGTTTCGGTAACTACCCCACCACCGCCTAGTGCTTCAGTAACATCAAGTGTATCTATAACTGTTACACCGAGTGTGTCTGTTACCCCTCCTCCTCCTCCTTCTGCTTCAGTTACACCAAGTGTGTCTGTTACACCTAGTGTGTCTGTTACACCAAGTGCATCCGTAACTCCTTCTGCTTCGGTAACTCCTTCTGCTTCGGTAACTCCTTCTGCTTCGGTAACTCCTTCTGCTTCAGTTACCCCTAGTGTGTCTGTTACACCAAGTGCTTCAGTAACACCGTCAGTTACACCGTCTGTGTCTGTAACTCCTTCTGCTTCAGTTACCCCAAGTGTGTCTGTTACACCAAGCTCATCTGTTACTCCTCCACCAACACCCCCACCCTCAGTCACACCATCTGTGTCTGTTACACCAAGTGCATCCGTATCACCAACACCGTCAGTTACACCGTCTGCGTCTGTAACACCTTCCGCGTCTGTTACACCGAGTGTGTCGGTTACACCGGTTGTATCTGTTACCCCTCCACCAACACCCCCACCCTCAGTCACACCATCAGCATCAGTCACACCATCAGCTACACCTAGTGCGTCTGTTACTCCTTCACCATCGGTTACACCTAGTGTGTCTGTTACACCAAGTGTGTCTGTTACTCCTTCTATTTCAGTTACACCATCTGTATCAGTTACACCGAGTGCATCTGTTACACCATCAGCTACACCAAGTGCTTCAGTAACACCTTCTGCTTCGGTTACACCATCTGTATCAGTTACACCGAGCGCATCTGTTACACCTTCTGCTTCTGTTACACCTTCTGCTTCGGTTACTCCAAGTGCTTCAGTTACTCCTTCTGCTTCAGTTACACCGAGTGTGTCTGTTACACCGAGTGTGTCTGTTACACCGAGCGCATCTGTTACACCATCAGCTACACCGAGCGCATCAGTTACACCAAGTGCTTCAGTAACACCAAGTGTGTCTGTTACACCATCTGTATCTGTTACACCGTCGATAACACCATCCGTATCAGTTACACCATCCGTATCAGTTACACCATCTGTATCAGTTACACCGAGCGCATCTGTTACACCATCAGCTACACCGAGCGCGTCTGTTACTCCTTCACCATCGGTTACACCTAGTGTGTCTGTTACACCGAGCGCGTCTGTTACACCATCACCGTCTGTTACTCCATCAGTTACACCATCCGTTTCAGTTACACCATCCGTTTCAGTTACACCATCTGTATCAGTCACACCGAGTGCATCTGTTACACCATCAGTTACACCATCTGTATCTGTTACACCTTCTGCTTCAGTAACACCTTCTGCTTCGGTTACACCTTCTGTATCAGTTACACCATCTGCATCAGTTACACCATCTGTATCTGTTACACCTAGTGTGTCTGTTACACAATCTGTATCAGTTACACCATCTGTATCTGTTACACCGTCCGTATCAGTTACACCGTCCGTATCAGTTACACCGTCCGTATCAGTTACACCGTCTGTATCAGTTACACCAAGCGCATCTGTCACCCCATCAGTTACACCTTCTGCTTCTATAACACCATCACCATCAACTACTCCTGGTGTGTCTGTTACACCATCTGCTTCTGTAACACCATCTGCTTCAGTAACTCCATCAGCTACACCGAGCGTGTCTGTTACACCATCTGTATCAGTTACACCATCTGTATCTGTTACACCATCTGCTTCAGTAACTCCATCAGCTACACCATCCGTATCAGTTACACCTTCTGCTTCAGTTACTCCTTCACCATCAGTTACACCTAGCGCGTCTGTTACTCCATCAACTACACCTAGTGTGTCTGTTACACCTTCTGTATCTGTTACACCGTCTGTATCAGTTACACCATCTGCTTCGGTAACTCCATCAGCTACACCATCTGTATCAGTTACACCGAGTGCATCTGTCACACCATCAACTTCAGTTACTCCTTCAGCTTCAGTTACACCTAGCGCGTCTGTTACTCCATCAGCTACACCTAGTGTGTCTGTTACACCTTCTGTATCAGTCACACCTTCTGCGTCTGTCACCCCATCAATAAGTGTTACGCCAAGCGTGTCTGTCACCTCATCAGCTACACCAAGTGCTTCAGTAACACCTAGCGCTTCTGTAACACCATCAATAAGTGTTACTCCTTCTGCTTCAGTTACTCCTTCGGCCTCAATTACACCATCAGCTACACCATCTGCTTCCGGTACTCCAAGTGCTTCTCCTACTCCAAGTGTATCAGTAACACCTAGCGCTTCTGTTACCCCGTCAGCATCAGTTACTCCTTCTGCTTCTGTTACTCCATCAGCTTCTGTTACTCCATCAGCTTCTGTTACCCCTTCTGTTTCAGTAACACCTAGCGCGTCTGTTACACCGAGCGCTTCTGTTACTCCATCCGCTACACCTAGCGCGTCTGTAACACCATCTGTATCTGTAACACCATCTGCTTCAGTTACACCTAGTGTGTCTGTTACTCCCTCTGCTTCAGCAACTCCATCGGTTACTCCAAGCGTATCAGTAACACCAAGTGTATCAGTAACACCAAGTGCTTCGGTTACTCCCTCTGCTTCAGTTACACCAAGTGTTTCAGTTACACCAAGTGTATCAGTAACACCATCGGTTACTCCTAGCGTATCAGTAACACCAAGCGCGTCTGTTACGCCAAGTGTATCAATAACACCAAGCGCGTCTGTTACACCAAGTGTTTCAGTAACACCATCGGCTACTCCGAGTGCCTCGGTTACTCCCTCTGCTTCAGTTACACCAAGTGTTTCGGTAACACCAAGTACTTCAGTAACACCAAGTATAACAGTATCTATATCTAACACCGTTGGTATATCTACCACACCAACACCTTCAGTTACTCCCTCTGCTTCGGTTACTCCTTCTGCTTCGGTTACACCATCAATAACTGTTACACCAAGTGCTTCAGTAACACCAAGTACTTCTGTAACTCCTTCTGCTTCAGTTACACCTACTATATCCGTTACCCCGTCGATAACACCATCAATAACTGTTACTCCAACGGTTTCCCCATCTGTGGCGGTTGCACGTGATATGACCTTTAGATATAATGTATGTGAAGGAAGTCCTGATAGATTTATTGTTACTTATAAAAATGTGGTAATAATTGATACAGGATTTATTGGTTCAAATAAATACGCTTACGGTAATCCTAACCGACAGCAGTTTATAACTGCATTAATAAAACGTAATATAGATTATAGTGGTTTAAGCTTATCACCTGATGGATATCCAACTATTGACACATCGATGACCGGAAGTGTTACAGTTAGATTAGCTTGCCCTAACACCCGGGATGCATATGTTACAATTGAAAATCCTCTCGACGAACTTCCATGCTGGGAGTATACACTCGAATGTCCTGTTCGTGTAGTGTCCCTATCGCCTAGTGTAACTACTACAGTATCAAATACACCATCTGTCACTAGTACTCCTGCACCATCTGTTTCTCTTACTCCGAGCTCTACGCCTGTCAATCCTTCTGTAACACCAAGTGTGTCTGTAACTCCTTCATCATCTGTTACACCGTCGATCAGTAATACACCTATACCATCTATATCAACTACTCCTAGTTCTACACCTGATAATCCACCAGTATCACTAACTCCTTCAGTAACGCCGAGTGCTTCAGTAACACCATCTATTTCACTTACGCCTGTACCATCCTTTTCACCTACTCCGAGTGCTACCTCTAGTGTTTAGATATTACCTAGCTTATGTTCAACTTCAACGTCGCGAAGCATTGAATGAAAACGCTCTTGGATATACTTTTCAAAAGCTAAAGGTTTAATCCACTTAGTATTTGCTTCTGGTACATTAGCATTCAAAAGCTTTTCATCAACGGCTTGAATACCTTCTACTAAACACGCCCATCTCGAAAACTCTGCTTGAGTCATATACTCAGTCGTACCATTCTTAAGCTTCATTTCGATATTATCACTATTATTTGTATTATTCATATACTTATTATATGATAGTTCCTTTACCCTGTTACTTCTTCAGGGTCTGTCTGTAACACTGCACGTATTTGCGCATCTAATTTAATATTATTGTTACATTTAGGACATCTATGTATATTATCGGAGTTCATAAAGACCTCCTCTGTAAATACATGGTTTGTACAAGGACACTCTACTGAAACCCTACTTAACTCCAAAAGATTGTCGAGGTTTGTTTCAAATTCACCATATAAAGCGTCTTTATCAAGTTGCTGACGTGAATTAGTAATCCAAAACACTATAAATTGAATACCTGTAACTAAAGAAAATGTATTCCAAAAGCCAATAAACTCCTTAAGTCCAAACGCGAATAACGCCGATACAACAGCGGTAATTACTATCGATTTTACCATTATATAGATATTTTAGCTATATCTTTAGGAAGTTCAAGTATTAAGTTGTTAATTTTATCGATTTTACCTTGTAACTCTTCAATATTATCTTTATCTACACTTCCATTCTCCTTAACATTATTAAGCATTCTATGTAAATCTGCTAAAGATACAAATGTATTACCTAATACTTCAGTAATACGATCAAGCTCAAAAGGAAGCTCTGGTGGTGCTTTTTGATTTCTTTCATCTTCTTTATACTTTGCTTGTTGATCATCAGTATTAAGTATTTGCTGTATAGGTGTATTATCAGGCCTAACAGAATAAGGTGAAGAATATCCGGAATTCATATGTAATTATTTAGTCGAGAGCATAAATAATTACATGACAAATTTCGAAAAGAGGTTCTTTAAAGTACTCAAAGAAAATGATGAGGATAAAGAAGCATTTGAACTTGAGCTTGATGATGATACATCTGCAGAAGATTTCGACGTCGATGTTGAGGCAGATGCAGAAGCAACTTTAGACATGAACGATCCAGCGGCCGCAGCAGCTCAAGCAACAGCTGAAGTGCATGCCCAGCAAGTTAATACTCTTAAAGGTTGGATTGCATCTGGTGATGAATTTCTTAAAATGTTAAATGACGCAGAAGATCCTAATTCTGTTCAAGCAGTTTTAGCTAGCGCACAAGCAGATACGATATTTGATCGAATGAAACAATCAGAACAGCGTAAAATTGCTCGTGTTGCGACAGAGCTAGCTTCACTTAATGAATCGTTTAGAGGTTATCTCGCTCAAACAGATAACGCTCAGTTTAGAGGAGTCTAAACGTTATTGAATCTTTTAATTTCAGTCATTTTAACAATACCTTCCAGACCATGGAAGGTATTTTTTTCGATCCAATCCCAACTAATCTCGTCTTTATTAGCAGCTATAGCTAAGTCGTTAAAGTCTTTATACTTCTTACCTAGTGCTTCTGGCCATATAAACACTGTCTCTCCCTGTTTCAAAAGTGCCTCTGACTTTATCATAGATGCTCTGTCACCCCACTGTGCATCAAGTATCCATACTTTATCATACCATTTTAACGTGGTGTTTAACTGCTCTTCTTGGCGCTGAGTAAATGATCTGCCTCGCTCTGTAATACCAGCCACAGCAACTGAGTTACGAACGAAGAAAGCATCAATAGGACCTTCAAAAATATATACCTTATCATGATCCGAGGTAACCTTATCGATATTAAATAAAGTTTTTTCAGCTCCTACCTTTCCAAGATACTTAGGCTTAGTTTTTAAGTCTGATGTTTTTACAGTTCGAGTCTGATAAAACTCAATCTCACTATGCTCATTTATAAACGGTATCGTAATTCTATTTTTATGAACCTTATCAGTTAATGAAACATAAAGATTATCAGGTCTATTAACTGCAGTATCGAGTCTTCTCGACTTAATAATATGATTACATGCTCTAACAATTACATTATTATTATAAAAGTCTTGCTGCATCGTATCTGATAAGTTAATACTATCAGATGGTAAAGTTGCAACTTGTATACTTGGTGTAACCTCTTCATCTTTACCGATATCAATTGAAACATCATACTCACGAACTTCTTCAATAATATCTTGATTAGTACAACCACTTACTTCTTTAACCCATCTCAACGGCTTTCCCGACCAACCACAATTATGACAATATACATTGTCGTTTTTAGGTATATAATAACATCTCTTCTTCTTTACCGACTCCATGCAGATCGGACAAGAACACTGATATACGTTAGTGAATCGATTATATACAGGGCCTCTACCAAATTCGTAAAACTTAGCTACGATATATTCTTGAGGTAGTGAAATCACAATTTATTATATACTAACCAAACATGGATATCAACTTACTCGATAACACAAACAAGCTATGCCACTGGTCTTTCTTTTTAAGAATATTACTAAGTTCATATTCTTCACAATAGGTAACGAATTCAGACCACCTTGGAGTAACAGTATTATCAAGCTGTTGCTGGTAATACTCTCTCTCGTTATTATGATGCATTACCTCCTGTAGATCAAACACAGTCATATTTTTTGTAAAGATCTCTTCTTGTTCATCCGTTAGAGTAAGCTCTCCATCAAGCCATTTTCGAACTTTAGCTTTACCAAAACGAGGAATACCAGGAACATTATCAGACTTATCACCTAATAGACATTTAGCGTTAAGCCATTCATTTTTTGTATAACCAGTATCCTCAGCAAAAGTCTCAAGAACAAACTCACGCTTGCGAATAGCATCATATAGAATAGTATTCTTATCTACTAATTGAAGAAAGTCTCTATCAACTGATACAATTACCTTTTCACCCTCAAAAGTCTTACAGATATAAGCTACAATATCATCAGCTTCACGCTCTCGTGGAAAAATAGACGGTATACCTAAACATGAAAGTAGCTCTTTAATGCGATCGTTCTGATGATGTGGTGTACTGTCACTTGAGCGGTTACCTTTATAACCATCTAACTGCGCTTTACGTACATTTGGTTGATAATCCTCTTTCTCATCCCAAACTACAATAGTTTTAGTCGGCTTAAACTTATTTGCATAAGAGTAGATAGCATTAAGAGTAAAGTAAATATGTAACCGAGCAATTTTCTCTACATCTTCAATATCTTGACGCTTACTTTGATTTTTAGCAGTCCACCATGTTCTATGGATAAGATTATTACCGTCAATTATTAATGTTTTCATTTTTGTTATATTGTGCTGCGCAAACCTCGAAGATATCTCGCGAGAGGTCCTCTACATACTCAATTATATCAGAGTTCCTTCCGAATGACCATTTATCTGTAGGTACTAGAACATTACTCATTTCCGGTATAGAAAGACACCCCACGCCTTTATCTGTTATCTCACAAACAACAAACATTTGACCTACAAAATCACCTGTCTGTACTGCATATGTCTGTCTCTTTTTAACTTGGCCCATTACCGTACGTATTACCTAAACTACCTGCCATAAAAAGTCTAATTACTAATGTATCTAATGCATCTAGTTGCTGATCTGATTTGGCTCCTTTAACTAATACTGTCTTACCGTTAATATCGTAACCAAAGATATAGAATGAGTCTAGATATTCTGACACTATACTTTTTAATTTATCCCGTAACTCTGTTTGATCTTTATATATTTTAAGTTGATCAGATTGTAAGTTCAGAGCATCATTTAAAAGTTCTTCTAGACTCTTATCCGAATGCTCTTCACTTTCATCACTCATGCTTTTTATATTTAGTCACAAACTCGTTATCATCCACATGTAATATATTACGATCATTTAACCGCTCTATCACCACATCAATTGAACTAGTTTTCAAAACATAACCTCTTGCAAAACGCTGATTACCATCTTCAAAACTAAATAAATATTCTCCTCTAAATGGTCTATCTTCAAAACATGTAATATATATAGAGGCTCCACTTGGATCTACTAATATTGTCCACTTACGTGGATCTTTGTCACTGTATTTGTGAAACATTCGAAGTACAACATACCCTGCATCTTTAAGACGTTTTATAAAATAACCAGCCGTCTTAAGTTTATTCTTTTGGTTTTTTGGTGTCATTGAGTGAGAGATGAAACAATATATTTAAGCTTAATATCTTCTGCAACTTGATCAAATACAACTACACCATACTCTTTATTAATACTTACAGTAAATTCACCACTGATATTATTGAGTAAACGAATGTTGTCAAAGTTAATAGGAATGGGTGCTAGTTCTTGATTAACCTGACCAATACACATTGTAAAGTTATCTGTATTATGTCTTGATCTATCGGTAAGCTCAGCCATTAATCTGTAACTGTCACCTACTCGTTGATCTTCAGTATAAAAATAAACTTTATTAGTTTCAGAAGCAAATACTGAACCTTTAAAGATCTGATTGAGAATGTTCTTATCTACCTTAAAACTTAAATCATATTGAAAGGCATTAATCTTCTCAATATTAAGCCCAGGCTTAGTTAAGAACCCGTCGTCGAATAGATGGTACTTAAACTTAACACCATTTCCTTTATACGCGATATTATTCGAGTTAATTATAAGGTCAATCTCTTCATCACTAATAGTATCAAGTACTCGAGTTAACTTCTTAACATCAGGAATATTAAGAGTTGAATAAAAACTAGACGGTACTCTATACTCTGCACATAGTATAAGGGTATTGTCGGTAGACGCAACAAGACTTGACATCTTGTCGCGATCCACCGTTACAATAGAACTCTCACTTATCTTGGATAAAGAATCCAAATAAGCGACGAAGTCAATCGGCGATTTTAGCTTTAGCTGATTTACGTTTTGGTCGGACATTGCTACTCTCTAATTGTAGTTTAATACCTTTTAATAGCAAGTTGGTTTCTTTCTGTAGTTCTATTAACTTATCAATGGCTGATGGCTCGCTAAAATCAAACTCCATAGTTTCTGCTACAACTGGTTCTGAACGTATACCAAATGCTGGATCTACTGGGGCAGTTGTTTGCTGTAGCTCTAACTGAGCCTGCTCAGGCGTTATAGTAATTGGCGCTACTGGTACCTGTGCTTGCTGGGGTGGTGGTCCTTGTACTTGAGGCGGTACCTGTTGATTTGATGGTACTACCGGTACACGTACTAAATCCTCAACCATATTTTTCAGCTCAGTTGATTTTGGTTGAAGGTTACCGGATGCTCCAACAAGCATTTCATCTTGTTTTTTTACCTGCCCGTACGTTTGACCCATTAACTGCATAACGGCTGACTTAGCCTCAGGTGTCATTTGTTCCATAATTAAAGATCTGCAAGTAGTTCATCAATATCATCCTCAACCGAACTCTCAATTGGAGATGGATCCGCAACCGATTGTGTAACTGGCTCTGCAGGGGCTGTTGCAGGAGCCGACCATGGTGGTGTATCACCTGGTGTAGCAGGTGTTGCTACCGGCTCATCTGCTTTGCAATGAAAATGCTCATTAAGCATTTCAGTTAGTTCATCAGTCGACTTAATCGGAAATGTCTCTTTAAGAGTATGCGTTTGACCATATATTTCATTCTGCTGTTCTTCAGTAAAGTTTAATTTACCTGCCGAAGTAAAGCGAGATGAAACGTATGTAGGATAATCTCCTTGCTGCTCACACTTAACTTTAAAGCTAACACCCTCATCACTAAGATCGAAAATACGAGCACCAAACTCTGCTGCGTCTTCACCTTCAATAGCTTCAGTAATAATCTTTTGAATCTGTTTACCATAACGAAGCATTTTTACCTTTCCATTATTTTCAGGATTCGTTGGATCATCAACAACGTACACGTTAACCAACCACTTTTCAGTACGTCGGAGGGCTGATGCCTTCTCTTTTTCTTCATCTGAACCTGTACGGGATAGTCGGAATCGCTCCTCATTAATCGGGCAGCGCTCTCCAAACGTTTGCGGACTCAGAGCTTGCACATACTGACCTGTAGCAAATGAATTCCATCCCATATTATAATAATGGAAGAATGTATCAGCAGGAGACTTACCATCAGGTAGTAGGCGTACTGTATAAGTATTACCAGGCTTGGTTTGCATAATCTCAGAGAACTTTGACTTACCTTCATTACTTGAAGCCAAAGCACCTTTGATGCTTTCGAACATTGACATATTAAACGCACTCATATTTTTTTTATTTTAATTTACTGTTTTTGTTTTTCAACTATTTGTTTTACTTTCTCTTTTGTGTCTCTGGCCGTTGATTTAAGTATCGTGGAGCCATAGAATTTTGTTCGCGTACTTGCGAAAATTGTTTGAAAATCTTTAACGATAAAGTCGAGCACATCTTTTTCAATGGCTTTAATTGTTGATTCAACTTTAAGGGCATGTAACGTATAAAAGTTTAACCTATGTTCTTGTAAATGCAAGAGACAAGTAGGCATATTATTAGTAAAATGTTTAGTATACTCTTCTATTGTAAGAGAGTTCCTTATGCAATACTTTGCAATATATCTAAAACCATTTTTAACTGATTCTATAACATCACTACTGTCTGGATTAGACATTTCTCTTTCTTTCATATAAAGAGAATAGCACTTTAACGCTTTACGTGAATTAAAAAACTTTAGATCAAAATATTCATCTTTAGAATATATCTCATATGGCGCTATGAACCAATCTTGATAATTAATATGATTATGTTTAGCAAAAAACGCAGAAAGCTTTTTAATGGCTACAAAGTCTTCATCTTTTAACTTTGTAAAGTCTTTTCTAAAGCGAGTTGGTTTGTTTTGTGCTGAGCGAGAAGCATATAAGTAGCTATTATATATGCTTTTTTCTCGTTCAGTTATCATTTTGAAATATTCGCTTATTTTGATTTAGATACTTTGTAATATATTTTGACTCAGCTATTTGAGGCTCAAACTCTATAAACATTGTAACCATTTCAAAGTCATTATCAACTGTTAAAAGTGTTTTAAGTAGTTTTCTTATCTTTTCTTCTTTTAACACTAATACGAAGATGTTTTGAAGTGATAATCTCTTACCTTTTAATAGACAGCAAAACGTGCAAAAGCACAGTAATAAATGTTCAAGCTCTCTCTTCGTTATATCCCCGGAGGGTGATGGTACACTTGGCTGTCTCATGATAATGGTTGAAATGTTTTGGTAAAGTTCATAAATTTTTCTGTTAACTTACCACCAGCTAATTTATGAGAACCACCTCCTTCACATAAATTTACAGCTATCACAGAAAGATCTGCTTTACATTTAGGATTTTTTCTAAACGATACTAAATGTCTATCCAAGTTTACCATTATTGCAATATCCGTGTCATATTTATTGACTAAATAATGACCTACTTCATTAATATGTGAAGTTACAAATGTTGATATAATTTTATAATCCTTTACTTTACCTACAAATTTTGGGCTATTTAATTGCTCAGCAAATTTTTTAAAGAATAACTTAATTGAATTTTTTTCATGTATATTATACTCATGTAATCCATCTTTAAAAGAAGTAATAAACTTTTCCCATTTCGGTTTATTGTATGTATAGTAAATAGCATTTAATCTTGCTGGCTCTAACTCATTAGGAAAATCAAATGACCAACAATCATATTGATCAATTAAATTAATTAGTTCTTCTAATTTACTATCCAAATTAAGTTTAGACTTAAACTTATCAGCAATTAATTTTGTACATGAGCTATATTCCGTTACTATTGATTTTGCCTTTGTATATTTTGAAGCAAAAGGTACATGTAATTCATGGTGATCAATAACAACAACATTATTCCTATTAATCGCTTCTGCTTGTTCTTCATTTAAACAAAGATCACAAACAAATATTTTATCAAAATGATCTAATGTACTCCACCGGCTTTTAAATTCGTTAAGAATAGTTGCTTCAGTTGTCTCTACAGTAATTACATCATGACCTTCATACAACCTGTTTAGTAGTAACGCGGACCCCGCACCATCAAGGTCTGTATCTGTGAAGATAATTATGTGCACATACTTATTTACTGCACAGTTCTAGAAAGTCCAGCCAATGTATTGAGCATTGAATCATCTTCCTCTAAATCAATATCATCTGCTTGCTCAATAGTTAACGTAGAGTAATCGATACGCATAGGCTGCGTCATCCCTCGTGGACCATAACGGTTCTTCATCATACCCAATCTAATGATACCTAAATCCCTATCCTCATCGTTCTGGAAAATAGACATAATAACATCTGCAGTAGCAGCCAAGCCTATCGATTCTGAAATAGTAGCTAGGTCAGGATTATCCTGATCAAATCCGGCGCGATTTAACTGGGTAGCACTAATAATAGGGCAATTAAACACATAGCTAATAGCTCTTACCTGCTCAGTTACATTCTTAATACGCTCATAGGAGTTATTACCAATAGGGCTATGAATTAGGTTAAGGTAGTCAATTACAATAGCATCTAATTTAATACCTTGATCCGTAAACTTCTTAGCAAACGCCTTAATAGTATTAGGAGTAATAGTAGATGGTGGAAATTCCTTAATATAGATATTACCAGACGATTCAGTAATAGCTGCTCTTAACGACGGACCATTTACCGCCATTTCCTTCATAGGTATCTTAGAAATATTAGTACATATTCGTCTTGCATAAAGTAGCTCAGACATCTCTAACGTAATTAACAATACATTTTTGCCTTGCCTAGCAATATTAGATGCTATATTACCTAAAAATATAGATTTACCAATATTAGTTTCACCAGCAAAGACGTATAATGATTTACCAGCTTGCAAGAAGCCACCATCTAAAGAATCATCTAACCACTCCCAAGTAGAAGGAATTTTATCTTCCACAGTAGTTAAGTCTGCAATAATATCGTCAATATTTGACTTAACACCAAGACCTAAATCAGTTACTAAGCTAATATTACAACTTTTCTCAAACTTATCTAAAATAACAGAAGTATCAACGTCACCAGCTGAAATATCTTCTGCAGCTTTTAGCATCGTATGGTATACTGCCTTTTCTTTTAAGAACTGCTCTGTATTCTCAATCAGCTCATCCTTATTAATGTTCTTATCAATCTCCGAAAAAGAGGTAACTAGCCGTTTAAACGAATCTTTTTGCTCATCAGTTACCAAATATTGCTTAATCTCTGTAGTCGTTGGTAACTGGTTACGCTTATCGTTAAAGTCTTTAATAATAGTAAAAACACTAGCAATGTCTTTACTCTTAAAGTACTCTGGTTGTACGATATCAGCTATAGTCGACAAATAGCCGCTATCCGTTAACGCATTATACATTAATACGTTCTCAAAATAGTCGAGATTTAGCTTACCCATCCCACTTATAATAATAAACTACTTTGAAGAATCAACTATATCTGCACAGTTTTACCAACATACTTTTTATACTTATCTAAAAACCATGTTTGACCATCTGTCCAATCTTTTGTGAACTCTCTTAGCCCAGGTGATGCATGGGTAACATATGCGTCAATAACACCACATTTAAACCCAGCTAATGAAGCATCGAGTGTATATGATAAATCATAAAAATGAAACCCTGCAGGGCATGTCTCATCAAACCTAATCTTCTTAAATGCTTTACGAGAAATAGCAAGAAACACGCCATCCATTATTACTGATTGATGGGGATAAGATCCAAAAGCTGTCATAGACTTTTGCGTACCGTGTAAGTGAGCAACAGCACCATGTAAATGATTACTACCAAAACCACCACCCATCAAATGCCAAAGTGTAGGTTGTTGTACTTTGATCTGTGATGCACCTGCGACTCCCAACACATCATAATTCTTAAAATGATCTTTTAGTTTATCATAATCAAAATTTTCTAGAATTATATCATCATGACATAAAATAATATGATCAACGTTTTCCTTTATTGCAAAATCAATAGCCTTATTATAAACCTGTTGTAGTGGTTTTGTATTATGCTCTTTAAAAAACACTTCTGTGTCATCATCTTTTGTTTGCCAAAGAAGAGTGTCTTCTTTTTTACCCTTAGTTGCGACACATATAAATAATTTATTATTCATCTTAAATAAATAGAAAGGGTGAGTCGTGTTTAAAGTTTCCAACCTTATTAAACCTCAACGTCCTTTTGTCTAAACGTCTAATCTCACCTTCTTTTAACTCTTTATAACCTTTACCAGGCATAGTTGAATAGCATCCTTTATTATTGTAATTTAATATTGAACCCACACGAGCAATATATAGCTCATTAGTATCACAATCAATAATAGATAATGCAAATGATCCAGATAACTCTTCTAACGTTTGCCTAATATAACTTACAGGGTTAGTAGAGTTACCTCGACTTTCTTCCATAAACTTCTGCAATAAATTTGCTATTATAGAAGTATCTACAGGATTTTCGATAAATGGTAAATGCTTTTTACGTATTTCACGATCGTTAGTAATAACACCATTATGAAACACCATCCATGACATAGTATCAAATGGGTGTGATGTTTCGTATGACCACTCTCTCATAGCTGAAGTGGGAGCTTGCACATGACCGCAATTATATTTTGCTTGCTTGGAGCCTTTAACTACATTAAAGTCAATCTCTCCCTCTTTCTTGTATATAAATTGATCGTCATACGTAAGTTGTACGTAGCTACTAGCAAAAGTCCCACGATCTTGATTAGCAGCATACAATACCTCTAACATAGATTTTTCAGGAGCTCCAAAAATCGCGCACATTATACTATAATTTAATCTAACTCTATAGTTTTTCCAGTTGAATATCCATTTCTTTGCGGATGCGCGCTGTTAGTTCCTTACTCTCTTCTATTTTACCATAATAAAGTCTAAACTCGCGAGGTATTCTCCAGAAGAAATCCATTACACCAGTAACTTCATGATAAGCGAATGTATAGTGTGGGTATTGCACTCCATCAACTTCAATCCAACGCTTACGTCTTTTCTTCTTCTTTTCAATACCCAATTTCTTTAGAGTATTCTTACCAAGACCCCGTACTTTAAAAAGATCCTCACTACTACGATACGGTCGCATACCAACAATGTTTTTTGCGGTTAACTTACCAACTCCTGGTAGAGCTCGTAGCTCTTTATCATTCATATTATTGAAATCCTTATAACTCAGCTTCATATTCTATATTAATTATAACTAAGTTCCTTTTATTTGCAATTTTTTAATGTATTTTACACTAGTGTTAATAAATAATATCAATGAGCTCGTTCGATAACTTCTACACCAGGTTACAATCTTTAAATGAAGCAAGAAAATCTCCTGTGGAGGCTTTAGTACCTGGTGCTACCGGTGTTACTAAGCAAATGCGATCAGCGGGGTTAAGTTCTGCACCATTAGACACCATAAGATTTATCAGAGAGTTATTATTTAACCTAGATGTTATTTCTGAAGAGGAGTTAAATGTTGTTAAGATGGGTAAAGGCTTTACTGGTAAAAAGCAAGCCATGCTTAAAGTACTACAAGATAACCAAGATGCAATTAACGCTAAATCAGATGAAATTGCACAGACAATTGAAAGTACTTTAGATGATTTTATTTCTGGTATGGGTGCTAATCGTTCCCGTGAAGAAAAATACGCAGCACAGGCAGCTGCTCAAGAGTTAGCTGCACAAGCACGTGCTGCTAAATCTGGTAAAGAGATGGATGATGCCTTAGCTGATGTTATCTCTGATGAAAAGCTTATTATTAAAGCATCACTTGCTAAGGCTATTCAAGAATTAGAAGACCTTCCTGGTGGGGAGGATATTTCACCAGATGTTCTTAATGAGATTAAGAAGTTTGCTCCAAAAATTAATACTATCGAGCAACTCGAATCGTTTGTTAAGCAACTTAGTGCAATGGAAGAATATCAATTGCCAGCTGCTTATCTTTCCAGTACTGTTAAAGCAATTAAGGGTGGTATGGAAGATATCGAAATGGAAGATCAAGAAGATCCAGATCATGGATTTGACGCTACAAAATCAGATCTTGATAAAGATGGTAAGATTTCCAAATATGAGCGTGCGAGGGGTGAAGCAATTGCTTCTTCAATGAGTAAAGAAGATAATGAAGGTAGTGTAAAGCGTGAAGTGCTTGACGCTTGTAAAGCAGCTGCTGGTGATTTTGCTCATAAGAATTCTGGTATGGCTTCCGGTTGTAAGCAAATGCTTGATCAGTATACTAAAGCTGGTGATACAGAAAGAGCCAGTATTGCTAAATCTTTACATGATCATTTTTCTGGGCAAGCTAAACATTTTGATGAAAACGCAGAAGACAGCGTTTACATGGACATGGATGAGAGATTTATGGATGTGTTAAGTCCAGTTCTTGATGCTCATGAAGAAGATCCTGATAATATGGATTATGAAGTTGTAAAGGGTATGATTGAAGCTCAGCTCGGTCGTGATTGCACTAAAGAAGAATGCCAACTTATCCAAGATGAAATGATTGCGGTTGAGAATGCAGAAGATCCTGATATTGAGGCATTGTCTCAGGTTGAAGTAGAAGAGCTTGGTGATGGGGAGTTACCTGATGATTATGATAATGAAAACCTATCTTTTGATCACAGATTAAGACATGATTATTATCATAAAAACGGTAAAGTAGTATTGTATCAATAATTTAGATATTACTCATTTTATATTTAGGTTTTTTATTGACTAGTCCAATAATAATAGTTATGAACACATACAACGCAATCGCACATAAAATACCAATAATAACTTTCATCAAAACAGATGTGTTTTCACTTTGAACTTGATTGTTCAATTTAATCACATCTAAATATTCTGTATTATTAGACGCTATTTATGTTAAAGACTCTACAAAAAAGTTTCCATTACCAACTATTCAATATTACAAAACAGGTAAAAAACCTATCGTAGAAGAGCAGATAAAAAAGACTTTTCAAAAAATGTTAGAGTTAGGAACTAAAGAAGAAAAAGATTTAGCATTTGATTTAATTAAATATGCTTATCACACTACTGCTTTTGAATACACTCCTTTAAGTTATTTACAAGTAGTACCTACTGTATTCTGGACAGATGATTTTGCTAGAAAAGAAACAAATAAAGAAAGAGGGCTCACAGACGCTAAAGGAAGAACTTTTAATGAAGTTTTAGAAGATGCTGATAATTATATTAGAAATACTAAATTATTTGAAAACACTAATCCTACTATACAACCTAATACTACTCCTATAAGATATCAAGAAGAAGGTGGAGGATTATTAGCAAATCATTTTATACATCAATTTATTCAAAATAACTTTGAAAGAGAAGGATTTGTAAAAAGTGTTCCTAGAAAAGCAATAGGAATTAGTCATAATGGAGCAACAAATACTATCACGATAAACAAGTCAGCGTCTCTTCCTTATTATTCTTATAGTGATGGTATTATGTATTATGTAAAAAGATATAATAAGCTTAAAAAGAAGATGGAATTATTTTCTTTTTATACAAAAGT
>WLWG01001306.1_pt1 | contig 22887 bp, 41 predicted proteins | sample 6712871 | NCBI WGS metagenome assembly WLWG01 (sample SAMN12718693, study PRJNA515312) | sponge metagenome | isolation source: marine sponge | host: Mycale hentscheli | place: New Zealand: South Island, Marlborough, Capsize Point | collected 2003-05-01
ACAGGTGGTTTTTTGACTGTTGCTCTGATTAAAATGTGTTTGTGTTCAAGCATACACCTCTAATCTTTTGTATCTGTTACAGTAGGTACACCTTCTTTTTCTATAATAATATTAATGTACTGTTTTGCTTTTTTTAAATCTTCTATATTAGAAGTTTTATATTTATGCCTATGTATGTATTTAATTACCGATCCTTCTAAATAAGCAAAGTAAGAAGATCCTAATTGTTGTTTGATGTATGAAATTGCTTCCATTCCACCTTTATTATAATGAGGGGGATGGTTTACATTATCGACCTCATTAACAATTATTTCATCTCCGTCATTACCAAATGGGGGTACACTAGCCTTTATCGTCATTTAAATTTACCTCTACAACATCAGGCGAATTATAAACGGACGCCTGTTTTCCGTTCAGCACATCTTTGTACTGACTAACTAAACTGCTTAAATGATCCCAACCAGAAGCTAAATCATCTGCATTCATGGTAAAAATCTTACTTGCAAATGGTTCTTTCTTTTCTTGGGCAACAAAAATAAAACTATCAACTTTAAATCCAGCTTTCTCATAACCTCGTTTATACCAAGAAGCCTGTAAATCGTATTGATATTTTTTAATTGAAGATGTAAAAGCATCTATTGAACAACTTTGAGTTGTTTTATAATCTATAATGCTGATTGTGTTAGGGGAATATGGCGAAGTAATTGGATGTCTTATAACATCTGATTTTACTTTTAATAAAACTCCATCTTCTTCCCAAAAAACAGCAACCTCGTATGGCGAAACAAAACTATCTGGGTACTCATTCTCGCTTGGATTAAGAAGTTTCTTACCCTCGCTTAATAAAGCACGATCCATAGCGTATATTTTGTCTCGGTCTGAAGCAGAAATAACAGTTAGGCCTCTAGATTCATAATCTTGTTTTAAAGATTTGTTAGCATTTGTATATGGAGATCCAGTCAAACAAGCAACTGTTTCATTAAAAGCTTTCTCGCCCTCAACAACTAAAGCATGGGCTGCTGTCCCAAATCTAAGAGCGTGACTATCTTCAATTGTTTCATGTAACGCATGTAATTGGCTTTGTCCAAAACGTCTGATGGTTGAGGAAGAAACACCAGGCGACATATGATAAAAGTTATGCTCCATATTAGGAAAATAGATCGCATCTCCAACCTCCTTATAATTTTCCTGTTCTAAAGTTTCAGGCAGTTTTATGTTCGTCATCTTTCTCTCCTTTTTTTGAAATCTCATGGGCTATTTCAAGCATAAGCTTTTGCATATCGGCCATAAGATAATTTAATTTATCATCATTAATGATGTCTTCGTTTTGTGTTTTTAAATCCATATCAATCCTCCATTTGCATTATAAACTTATTTTATATAAAATGTCTACTTAATGGAGACAATTAACAAGAGAGGTGAATATGTCTAAGTCAGGACAACTATACATGGATACTCAAGATGCCTTTGATCATGCTGTTGAGGATGGTTACAAGAATCTACATGAGTTATCTATAAACTACGCAAAGTATTTCAAGGAGTTTACGGGTTATAACTGCTCAGATCCTTTAAACGAGTGTAGAAGAATACAACAAGAGAGAGAGATGATGGATAGCCCTTTGTAAGCTAAAGGGAAAATATTCTTCATAATACAACACTATCTTATTACTTACTCTCCGTATGTCCAAGAGATAGGCATTTGGCTTCAAGGGGGTCAAGTTGGAAACCCCTTGCTTTATCATAGGAGAAAAAAATGATGTTACAACTAGGATCTCAATTAAAAGAAATGAATGATTTTGGCCACATGGAAATAGCAGATAAATTAATTGTTACTTTTAGCAAGAATTACAGGGTAGATCTATCTGAATTACCTTTAAAAGAAATACACGGAATATTAAATGACAACGACTGGATAAGACTAGCCTTTGCTATTAAATATGGGAGTGAGTTACATTGATTGAAGAAACAAGAAAATGTAAAGTTTGTCAAAAAGTAAAACCCTTAACATCCAAATATTTTAATAACAGATTAGAACTTAAAACAGTTCCACCTTTTCGCTGGGACTGTAAGATCTGTTATAACGCTTATAAAAGAACTCACCCAGGTTATTTTGAAAGAAAAATGCTTCAACATGCAAGAAATAGGGCTAGGATTAATAGTCGGGAGTTTAATATAACTATTGATGATATTTCTATACCAAGTCATTGTCCTGTATTGGGCATTAAATTAGTTCATGGATGGGATGATGATGAAAGCTGCCCAACATTGGAAAGAATTGATAATAATGTAGGCTATATTCCAGATAATGTGATGGTTGTATCTGCTTTAGCAAACAGAGTTAAAAGTTCTGCTACTTGGCAACAAATTATACAAGTAGGAAAATTTTATAAGGATTTAGATCTAAACAAAAGACAGGCCAAGACTAAAAAAGTCATCAAATCAATTAAAAAAATTATCATTCGTCAAAGAATGAAAGAACTTAAAAAACGCAAGTAATGTATTTAGTAAGAGCATTGTTTCTGGTAGAAGATGATTTTGCTAATTCAGAGTTTCCTGTATTAACAAAACACTTAAAAGAAAAAGTTAATAAAAAACAAGTTACTTTTGAGTTAATGAATCCTAGTGAGTCAAGTAAGATTGAATTACAAGATCTTGCCGAAGAAAACAAACGCCTAGCACAACAAGTTGAAGGTTGGCAAGAGCTTTGCGAATTTCTTAAAAAGTAATTGATTTACTAAAGACAAGCTTCTCATTATTTAATATGATGAGGTATGAGTTTAAAAATAGTAGATATTAATAAGAAAAAAGGTAAACCTAGTATTAGTGAGATAATTGATTCTTGCGATAGTATGCTTAATAATTTTGAACTCAGGGGAGAAAGTAGGCTTAACACAAGTCTAACTCTCATGTCTTATGCTTTCTCCGTTATATTAGACTCTACAGACAACGAAGATTTAAGTTTGGGATATGTGCATGAGATCTTATCTAACTACGTAGATCAATCTGGACTCGTTACTTTTGTTCCTGAGTTTGACGTTAAGTTAGATCCAGAAACTCCAAAGAATTAATATTGTCTTATTTTTGTCAATAATTCATGACATCTGAAAGCCTTTGTTTATAAGGGTTTGAGCGGGGTTGCTTTACTTGGTTATGTTTGCCAGTACTGGGAGCGGGGCGGGTATAAAGGGAAGGCTTCCCCTCTGCTCCTCTTTTAAAATTCACTTTGTAAAGTTGCGGAGCGTTCCAGCTGGGGTTGGCTTTTGTTCCAGCGGAACGGGAAACGCGGAACGGATGACCGGAGCGCAGGAGTGGGAGCGGTGGAACTGGAGCGGAGCGCCTCAGAAAAACCGCAAAAAATCTGAACCGGAAAAACTGAAATTAACCCCCACCACCAAAAATAAAATCAATATTTTTTTTAGGGATTGGTCGTCTGTATGTATGTATTACCCAAACACTCTATATATCTAATATTTTTTATTACCTTTGTATATGGAATTAGAAGTTCACAACAGACTTAAAATAGGATTTGCATTAGGCTGGTCTTATTACTCCAGAGACAGGGAGTTTAATTATTCTGAAGTGACAATCTATTTAGGATTAATAAGTTTAAAAATAATGTATTGATATGAACGGACTAACTATAAAGAACGGCAGACTTGTAAACGATAGACCTAATGGAATGACGGGTATCCAAGAGGCTGCTAATATGAAAAGAATTATTACAGAGGGCCGCAAGATAAAAATGGTTGCAGATGGAATCGAAAGAGCGGAATCTATGAAGAAATTTAGAGGACTTCTCTAGATATTTAGTTTTATGTTGGTCAATGTTAAGGTAGCTTCGGCTACCTTTTCTATTTCTGGTACTACAGGATGTACATTAAACTTCGAGCCAACAGACTATAATTATACTATATGTGTCGTTTTTGTCGTAGTAGTGTCGATAGTGTGTCGATTTTACGACGGTTAGTTTACTGATTATCAGGGCCATGTCGATTATGTCGATTTTATCTCTTAATTATAATAATAATAATAATAATAATAATAGATAATAATATATATATATATAAAGGGAAATTTTTTTCGACATTTTCATATTCAAATAAAATGTTATAGCTTTGAGTCAAATTTAATTCAATTATGGAACAGGGAGGATACACGCCAAAGGAGCTACACTTTGCTCAAGAGGGACAATCAAAACTTATTAGTGGCATAACCAAGATGTCTAATGCTGTAAAAAGCACACTAGGTCCAATGGGTAATACTGTTATTATAGAATCGCCGGAGCATACTCACGGGATAACTGTGACTAAGGATGGTGTAACAGTAGCCAAGTCAATTGCACTTATAGACCCGGTAGAGAACTTAGCGGTACGCATGATGCGAGAGGCTGCTGACCGAACGGCGACCCTTGCGGGTGATGGCACAACTACGGCGATAGTACTCACAGAGGCATTAGTACGCTCGGGTATGGAACGTATTACTTCGACAGACAATAAGACTGAAATATTGCGTGAGCTTTTATCTGAGACGAAAGACCTTATAAAGGATTTAAATAAGAAAAGTAGAAAGGTTACCAAGAAGATGCTGGCTGATGTGGCAACTATATCCGCCAACAACGACAGCGCTATTGGTAAGATTATTGCGGACACTTATGACAAGGTTGGAGAGAATGGGATTGTGACAGTGGAGCGGTCTCAGACCTCAGAGACTTATAGCGAGACCACCGATGGGCTCAAAATAGACAGAGGGTATAGCTCGAACTTGTTTGTCAATAATCAAAAGAAGGATGAGTGTGTGTTAGAGGATGTGCATATCCTTGTATCGGATGCGGAGATAACAAACCTGCTCACGATAGAGAACGTACTCAAGCCAATTATCCAAGAAGGAAAAAAAATATTAATAGTAGCGCCTTGTTCTACCAACGTCATAAACACCCTTGCGGCGAATGTGATGAAGAACAACTTGAAAATTTGTAACATAACTCCACCCTCCTTTGGTTACAAACAACATGAACTTATGCAGGACATAGCCCTGACAGTTGGTGCTACTTATTTTTCAGAAAAGACAGGAGACGATTTGAGTATCGTGGAGTTTAAAGACCTAGGCCATGCCGCTAAGGTTATTGTAGGCAAAGATTCTACTATAGTTATAAAAGACAACAAAGAGACTGAGGATAATGTCCAGGAGCGGGTTACCCAATTATGGGAGGCTCATGACCTGGCGAACAAGAAAGCAGATAAGGATTTTATATTGTCGAGAATTGCATCGCTTACAGGCGGAATAGGTGTTATATATGTTGGCGGTAACACCGACCTAGAGCAGAAAGAACTTTATGACAGAGTTGATGATGCGGTCTGTGCGGTGCGCTCGGCATTATTAGAAGGCATACTCCCCGGTGGGGGACTGGCGCTTTATGGATTCTATAATCTATACAGTGTTATTGCTGATAATAACAAAATCGATAAATCTAAAAAAATTGCTTGCGCAATTTTAGCTGACGCGCTTCGCGCGCCAATAACACAAATCCTACGAAACGCAGGTCTTGAACTAGAGAGTGTTTACAATTTAGAAGACACGCTCGCGTACACCAGAGGATTTGATGTAAAGAAACGAGTTTATGGGGATATGTACAAGATGGGAATCATAGACCCTATGAAGGTAACCAAGAGCGCACTTCAAAATGCAGTATCGGTTGCTATTACTATTTTATCTACTAACGCCATAGTAACTATGGCACGAACATATGAACAAAAATGAAAAATTTATACTCAGTTAAAGAAACAGCAAAAAAAATAGGTGTAACGCCTGTAGAATTATTAAACGAATGTAACAGAATAGATGATATTACGTTTGGAGTTGGAAGAAAAGCTTTAGGACTTTCTAAAGGAATGTGTTCTGTTTACGATGATGATGACACTTTTTTAGACATTAAATTTCACAAAAAATTAATTAATGTTGCTATACATAACTTAAAGCCAACATCAAGTTATTTTGCATGAACTGGCAGGAGATAGTAGTAGCAATAATTTTCTGGGAATTTTTTAAGTATATTATTATTAAGTGGTGGTACGAAATATTTAAGAACCAATGAAACCAATAGGAACAAATATTGTAATTAAAACCATTGAGGAGGAAATAAAAACCTCATCGGGACTTTTGCTATCTTCAGAAGATGCTAACCAGCTAAGATACAAAAAAGGAAAAGTAGTAAAACCAGGGACGGATGTTACTGTAATATCGGAAGGAGATGAAATATATTATGATAAGAGAGCTGGATATACTATGCTCATCAATAATGAACCTTACACGATTATTTCTCAGAACGATGTCGTTGTTGTTTTATAAACTCATTCATTTCTATTATCATGTTGCGATACACTTTGTCGGAGTATGATACGTTCTTAGCAAATAGAGGATTTGAAGTTTGAGATGTAGGTATCTCTTTACCCTCTAGCTTATCATATATAGATTTTATTACTCGTTTAGTTTTGTAAGACAGACAGTACACCGCTCTTCTTCCTCTGTGTCCTTTACGGAAGACTTCTATCCAACCCTCTTGCCTTAATTTTTCAAATCGATTTTTATTCCAGTTCAAAAGTTGATTGAACTCTTGGAATCTTCCTTTGTCAAAATATTGCTCCGACCTTAAAAAAAGAAGCATATCTAGCTCTTGAGTATTGAGTCCGTACTTAGCTTTTATAAAGTATCGAACTACTCTCCAGTACTTTAAGTAATCAGATTTCATTTAATTTAATTTAGTAAATTTGTACAAAGATATTTATAAAAATAACTATGGAGCAAAACACCTATAAAGAAATAAGACATTACGCAGGAGCAGCAGGAATTTTTTTAGTTGTAGTGGGATTGTTATTATTCTTATCTTACAATAAGATACCATCTGACAACAAAGATTTATTTGTTAGCATCGTAGGGGTTATATCTGGTTCACTATCGGTAATTTTATTTACTATTATTGGCCGTAATCCAAACGAAGTCCAGGAGCTCAAAAATGCAAACGAAAAATTAGAAGGACAAGTTGACCAGCTCATTCAACAAAAAGATGAGCTTGAAGGGATGTTAATTGAGATGCAAAAAGAAATAGTAGACAAGCTTTCTATTGCAGGAGTATATTTTGAATTAAAGGATAAAAATGGGAAAGTCGCTAAATAGAAGGGGCAAGTATAGTCACTGTACTAGAGCGCAAAAAAAAGGAAATAATAAACCAGCTAAAAGAAAATAAGTAAAATGGCAAAGAAAACAATAGACCCTAGCACATTTCTTTTCAGAAACACTACAGTAGAGAAGTTTCTAAAAAATATAGATGCTAAAAACAAACCAGGTAAGAAGAGAGAAAAAACTTTTGAAGGTCCTATGGGGACTGGATTTGTAACAAAGAAACCTAAAACCACAGCTTAATTATGCCTACAGTAAAATACAAATGCATGGATAGCGGAAAGATGAAAACAAAATCTTTTCCCTATAATGCGGTCGGAAAAGCACAAGCCACTGAGTTTGCAAAAACAATGAAGGGTTCAATTAAAAATAACCCTAACAAAAAAATGACTGAAAGTGGCTACTAAAGGAAGAACCAAGAAGAAAGGAAACAAGATATGCCCAGCGGGGATAGCTTGGGCAAAGCGTACCTTTGATAAATATCCGTCTGCATACGCAAACATGGCGGCAAGTAAATATTGTAAAGACCCTAATTATGGCAAAAAATAAAATGGATTATAACGGGATAGGCTTTTCAAATAAGTCTATTGATAAGCTAACTAAGAAGCAAAAGTACATTGCAAAACAATCTGGCAATCCAAATAAGATAGAGGGCTCAGACTTTAAAGCTTTGAGAAAAAAATAATGGGGGAAGAAATAAAGCGACTAGAGGAGTTAAAAAAAAATACATCGGATTTTGGAGAGCAAATGGAAATAGCTGACAAGATTCATAACATTAAAATGAAAATGAACGGCACAAGACCGTCAGACTCTTTTATAGAGTGTGTAGGTTGCGGTTCTTAAATTTAGTAGATGGGAGAGTTAAAAAAATGGCGTGACCAAAAATGGGTTCGTATAGGAACGGATGGAAAGATTAAAGGAGCTTGCGGAACTAGCAAGAACAAAAAAAATCCTGACCGCTGTTTACCTTTAGCTAAAGCAAAAAGACTTAGCAAGCGAGCACTTGCTCAAACAGCCAGAAAGAAAAAAGCATCTGGAGGAAAAAGACAATTTGTAAGTAATACTAGCACAGTTAGAAACGCATGAGCACAATACCTACAGGAACGAAATTTCATGGAGTAGCCCCTATTGTAGATACGGTAGATAAAGGGTCTGCTCTTATCGATACATTAAGAGAGGCATACACTATAGATGATATAGCTGCTTATGTATACACAGGAACAACGGCTACTTTAGAGCCTGAGTTTATGACTGTAACCCCAGGAGGAGCTTCCACTATAACAACTACAAAAAACATTATAGACCTTACATGGGTTGGAGGTTCAGGAACTCACACATTAACTTTACCTTCAGCAGCAGAGATACCATATCGTTTTTTAAGAATAGTAAACGATTCTACAGTAGTAGCATCAGACAAAGTTGATATTGCTGCTCCTGTTGGTGAAACAATTGATGGAGCTGCAACTTATGAAATAAACAAACCATATAACGGAATTGCTGTTTGGTCTGATGGCTTAAACTGGATAGTAATACAAGCAAAATCAACCTAATGGCGGATAAGAGTAAAATGAAATGCAATGTCGTTACTAAAAGCGACAGAGCTGGTAAAAAGAAAATGGTCAAAGCCTGTGAAGGTGGAAAAGAAAAGCTTATACACTTTGGAGCTAAAGGGTATGGTCACAACTATTCTTCTGCTGCCCGCAAATCTTTTAGAGCAAGACACAAGTGTAGTTCGGCTAAATCAAAAATGTCTGCACGCTACTGGGCTTGTAAAAAATTATGGGCAGGAGCTGGTGGTTCTACTAAGAGTTCACCAAAAAGTAGGCAAGGAAAATATTAGTATATTTGTAGAATAAAATTTAGAGAATGAAAAAGCAAGGTTACAATTCCAGATTAGACGAATCTCTAGGCGCTCGTAATGGCAAAAAATCTCAGTCTATGAAAGACAGAAGAGACGAGAGCAAGGCCATGTCAAAAAAAATGTATGGTCACGCATACGGAGCAGACAAAGGGATGGAGTATAGAAGTGATAATTTACATTACAAAACGCATAACCACTTAAAATAATATGAGAAAATTAGCAGCATGGCTTGTAAAGGCCGCTAATTGGATTAGCGCTTTTTGGAATAAATGTAAGTGTTACTGGAATAAAGCTTTGTTATTTATTTCATTTAAAACTAAAGGGTGTGATAATAAATTGTGTACTTGTAAGAAATGAAATCAAGAGGTCTCGGAGATACGATACACAAATTCACAAAAGCCACGGGCATAAAGCGTGTGGTGGATACAGTTGCTAAAGCAACAAATACCGATTGCGGATGCGATGGTCGCCGCGATTCTTTAAATAGATTAATACCATATAAAGATTAAAAATGGCATATCAAAAGTTACAAGTAGGAAGAGCAGCATCGGTAACTCCAAGCGATTCAGCAAATGTTCCTAGCGTTTCAGGAGGCACAAACAATGGTTGTGTTTTATATGTTGGAAGCGCTGGAAATTTAAGAGTTCAGACCGTTGGGGGAGATGATGTTACGTTTAACAACATTAACACTGGAGCATTTATTCCTGTACAAATTGTAAAGGTTTATGCTACAGGAACTACTGCAAGTAATATACTTGCATTGTGGTAAAATATAAACGATGGGATTAGCAAACTGGATAGCAATATCGATAACATCAAACCTGATTTCACAGGCCCCTCCTATCGGAAGCACAGATATAATAAGCGAAATAGGAGTGCAAATGATTAGCGAAGATGCATCGGCACAAGATTTAATAACAGAAGGACAGTAAAATGGCAATAAAGTTTTCACAATTCACGGTAGGCTCATCAACATCTGACATAGATTATTTGGTTGGCTACAAAAACACAGACAATATCCAAATCCCAGTAGGGCTAGTAGGTACAGATACTACTTATGCAATTAGTACTGCGCAGGCTGGAGCTAACGAAACAATCACATTAACAGGAAGTGATTCATCTACAGATTTAATTACAATCACAGCTGGAAACGACATTAGCTTAACAGATGACGGCGCAGGTAATGGATTTACAATTGCTTCTACGGTCGTAGGAGATACTTACACTATTGGAACTTCTACGAATGGTTCTAGTGTAGATGTAAATCTTGATGCGGCAGCGGGAGCGGATAGCAACATAACACTAACACCAGGCACAGGTCTTACAATAACACAGGCCGCAGATGTAGTTACTATAACTAATACAGCTCCTGGTGATACTTACAGCATTAACGCAGGAACAAAAGTTGGTTCTAGTGTGCCTATAAATTTAGATGCTGCTACAGGAACTGATTCAGTAGTAAACCTAACAGAAGGCACAGGAATCTCACTTACTCAAACTTCTGCTACAGAAATTACAATAGACAATACAGCTGGAGTAACAGTTGTCAAAGACCAGTTTACAGGAAACAATTCTACTACTGCTTTTACATTGTCTGCTTCAGTAAGTTCAGCTGACAATCTAAACATATTTATAAGTGGTGTATATCAAAACTCTCTTGATTCTGGAGGTACAGCAAACTATAGCGTGTCTGGAACAACATTGACATTTGTGACACCACCTCCAACAACAGCAGCAAACGGCATCGAAGTAGTAATAACACAGTAATAAATGGCAACAACAAAAGTTCCTAACAACTTAATAGATTTGAGCGGAGACTCTGGAGCTGTGCCATGGGCTGCTGGAACTTCTGCTCAAAGACCTGGTTCTCCAAACGCTGGAGATTTTAGGTATAATACAGATAATACTGCCTTTGAATTTTATAGCGGCACGGCATGGAGGCAAATTAATACTTTCTCTATACCAGATTTCGCTCAGTATCTTGTAGTTGCTGGCGGCGGCGGAGGCGGCGGTGACTACGGCGGCGGCGGAGGTGCTGGTGGTTATCTTACCAACTACGGCGGTACTGCTATTAATTTAACTGATTCAACAACATATACAATAACCGTAGGCGGTGCTGGTAGTGCTTCTACTAGTGTTCCAGGAGGCGATGGTTCTGATTCATCTATTTCGGGAAGTGGATTGACTACTATCACTTGTGATGGTGGCGGTGGTGGCGGTTCAGAAAGTGCTGCAACTGGTAGAGGTGGAGGCTCTGGGGGAGGTGGTTCTTATACTTATGGAGCAGCTAATGGAGGAGCAGCCTCAGGAACAGGCACTGGTAATGATGGCGGTGGTGGTACTTCACCAGTTGGAGCAAATCAAGCTTCGGGTGCTGGTGGCGGAGGTGCTGGTTCTGCTGGACAAGATGCACCTGATGGTAATAATGGTGGTAATGGTGGCACTGGTTTATCAAATTCTATTACTGGTTCTTTTTTATTTTATGCTGGCGGTGGTGGCGGTGGCATTGGTAATAATAGTACTGGTTCAGTCGGTACTGGTGGTTCTTCTATTGGTGGTAATGGCGGTGGTAATGCTGGCACAGTAAACACTGGTTCAGGCGGCGGCGGCGGTAGTCAGCCTAGCAATACAGGCGGAACTGGAGGTTCGGGAGTAGTTATATTAAGAATGGCTACATCCGCATATTCAGGAACAACTACAGGTTCTCCCACCGTTACAACTGACGGCAGCGATACAATATTAACATACACAGGAAGTGGAACATATACTCATTAAGATATGGCAACAACTAAAGTAGGTAGCGAATTAGTAAATTTAAATTCAGACAATACAGCATTTAAAATGCCAGTAGGGTCAAGTTCGTTTACAGGAACTCCTGTGACTGGCATGATTAGAAATAATACTTCTTTGACAAGCGGTGGCTCTGCTACTGCTTTTGAATACTATAATGGAACGCAGTGGGTAGGCATGGCAGTTCCAATGCCTCCCCTAGATGTTGATTATGTTGTAATAGCTGGAGGCGCAGGAAGTGGTGGAGGTTCTGGCGGTGGAGGTGCAGGTGGTTTAAGAACAAGTTACTCAAACACATCCTCATTAAACGGGCATAATGAGTCGACTTTATCTTTGTCTACTTCAACAAACTATACGGTTACAATAGGAAGTGGAGGAGCTTTAGGCTCATCTAGTGGCAGTGCTCCAACTAACGGAAACGACACTACATTTGACACCATAACATCCACAGGCGGCGGTCGTGGTGGTTATATAAGTTTTAGCGGAACTACTTATGTTAGCGGTGCAAATGGTGGTTCTGGCGGAGGAGGAAGTATGTCGACTGGTAGGTTTAATGGAAATGCTGTTACTTCCCCGGTCACACAAGGATATAATGGAGGTTTTGGAGATTCAAATGCCCCAATTGGTTTTGGCGGCGGTGGCGGCGCTAATGAAGCTGGGAGCACAGCTTCTAGCGGCGGAGCTGTAGGAGGACTTGGAGGAGATGGTTTAGTTGTGAATATTCTAAACGCAACAAATGCCGCAACTGCGTCTGTAGGTGAAGTATCAGGAAGTGACGTTTATTATGCCGGCGGTGGTGGAGGTGCAGGTCAGAATACCTCTGGCGGCGGCGGCGCAGGAGGATTAGGAGGCGGCGGAAATGGAAATTTCTCGTCAAGTGACCCTGGTTCTACAAATACCGGTGGCGGCGCAGGAGGAGTTAGAGATACAAACACAGGGTCAAATGGAGGTTCTGGAGTTGTTTTATTGCGTTATCCAAGCGCATACAGTATAGCAGTTGGAGCTGGAATTACAGAAGCAAGCGGTTCCCCATTTACAGAAGGGTCCAGTAAAATATCTGTGTTGACGGCTGGAACAGGAACAATATCATTTAGTTAATATGGCACATTACGCATTTTTAAACGAAGAAAATATAGTTACTGAAGTAATAGTAGGTAAAGACGAAAACAATGGGGGTATCGATTGGGAGTCTCACTATGGAGATATAAGAGGGCAAGTTTGTAAACGCACCTCTTATAATACATATGGTGGCGTACATTTAACAGGAGGCACTCCTTTTAGAAAAAACTATGCTGCTGTAGGGTATACATATGACGAAACAAGAGATGCGTTCACTCCTCCACAACCATATGATAGCTGGACACTAAATGAAAGTAGCTGCTTATGGGAAGCACCTATTGATTATCCAACAGACGGACAACAATACACTTGGAATGAAGAAACAACAAGCTGGGAGCTAACAACGACTTAAATAAATAAATTATGGCACATTTTGCAAAATTAGATTCAAATAACGTAGTAGAGCAAGTCATTGTTGTAAACAATGATGTACTATTAGATTCAGAAGGAAATGAAACTGAACAATTAGGCATTGACTTTTGTAAGAGTTTGTATGGACAAGATACAATTTGGATACAAACTTCTTATAACAGCAATATCAGGTTTCGTTACGCTGGAGTAGGCATGACCTATGACTCAGCTAACAATGTTTTTATAACGGCGCAACCTTTTCCATCTTGGACATTAAATCAGACTACTTGGGATTGGGATTCTCCAGTTCCTTACCCTACAGTTGAAGAAGGTTCTACAGATATTTATACATGGAACGAAGATACTCAAACTTGGGATTTAGTAGTAATAGAAGAATAAAAAAATAAAACATGGCTAACACCAATATATCAAGCTCAGGCGTATTAGGATTTAACGACACTACAGGAGCTGTTTCATTACCTTCTGGAACAACAGCTGAAAGACCCGGCTCTCCTTCTAATGGAGAGATGAGATATAATACAACTAATAATAATGTGGAGTATTATGATGGAGCTTCATGGATAGAATTTTCTTTAGTTGCACTCCCTTCAATGAATTATTTAGTTATTGCTGGAGCTGGTAGTGGCGGAGTTGGTGGAGGAGCAGGCGGCGGCGCTGGTGGTTATCGTACTACATACGGAACTTCGGGAGCAAATTCATCTGCGGAAGATGAATTTACCATAATTCCCGGAACAACTTATACTGTAACAGTAGGCGCTGGTGGTGCTAAGGTTAGTGGAAATAATCGGGGTTTAGCAGGCTCTGATTCAGTTTTTGCAACAATTACTTCAATAGGCGGCGGAAGCGGCGGCGGAAATTTTGGTACAAGTAAAGGCGGTGGGTCAGGTGGTTCCGGCGGCGGCGGTGGTTGGGACGCGTCAACTGGTGGTTCAGGTACTGCAAATCAAGGACGAAACGGCGGCGGAAATTTATCTTTCTACGGCGGCGGCGGTGGTGGTGGCGCATCCGGAACGGGAGGCGCAACCGGTGCTAGTGGTGCAGGATTGTCAAATAATATAACCGGAAGTGCAGTCACAAGGGCGCAAGGCGGCGGCGGCGGACAAGGCGCTGGTTCAGGGAACGGAGGAGCTAATACCGGAAAAGGCGGCGGTGGTTGTTATGGCAGCAGCTGTACGACAAGTGGGTCAGGTGGTAGTGGACTTGTAGTTTTAAGAATAGCAACCGCTGATTATTCAGGCACAACAACAGGTTCTCCAACCGTTACAACTGACGGTAGCGATACAATATTAACCTATACCGGTAGTGGTACTTATACAGGATAATGGAGTACACTCAAACAAACAGTGCATTGTTGGATATTGATGTAGTGTATCACATCGTAAAACCAAATAAAAATGAATATTAACGATATAAAAATACTAGGTATAAACAGTTTGGTTTTAGGAGTATCTATGACTGAAATAGATGTAATACTAAAAATTTTATTACTTTTAGTATCAATTGGATACACAATCCACAAATGGTACTTAATGTATGGAAAGAATAAGTGAACATATATCGTACAGAGAAGGAATTAAATCTAACACTGCTACCCGATTAGGGATAGACAATAAACCAAGTGATTATGCTTTTACTAATATGGTTGGTGTCGCTTATAATGTTTTCGAGCCTCTTAGAAAATTTGTAAGTGGACCTATAAGAATCAACAGTTTTTACAGATGTGAAGAATTGAACCGAGCTATCGGTGGAAGTTCACGCTCGCAGCATTGCGAAGGTCGAGCTATTGACCTAGATGATACACTTGGCCACAAAACAAATGCCGAGATGTATCACTACATAAAAGAAAATCTAAGCTTTGACCAGCTCATATGGGAGTTTGGTGACGACACAAATCCAGATTGGATTCATGTAAGCTACATTCACCCAGATGAAAATAGAAAGCGATGCCTTAGAGCAGAGCGTATAAATGGTAAAACTACATATCGAGTGATATGAGTAAAAATAAAAAACCATTTAAAGAAACGGGCGTAGGGAAGTTTCTAATAGAAAAAGCCCCTTCAATACTTGGGATAGTAGGAGATGCTATACTTCCCGGTAATGTTATATCAGAACTTATTAGCGGTAACAATGAACTAAGCGAAGGAGACAAACGAATAGCTCTTGAAAAGCTTAGACTGGAGCGTGCAGAGATTGACGGTGTAACTAAACGTTGGGTCGCAGACTCTGGAAGCCAGAGCTGGCTTGCGCGCAATGTGAGACCACTGACTTTAATTGTATTAGTCGGAGCTTATGTAGGCGGATGGTACATGGGACTTGAAACATCCGATACAGCTTCGCTTCTCACATGGGTTCTTTGCGGCTACTTCGGAGCGAGAACGGCAGATAAGATAGGTGTGAAACTTCCCGGCAAATAATCGTTATATTTGTATTAATAAATTTAATACAATGCAAATTAGAAAGATATCAATAGGTCCAGACTATAAGTCTAGCGCAATGCACTATATTGTAGGACAAGAAATACTTGGAGGTTCACACAGCATACATTTAATAAAAGAAGACGAGCAGAAAGGCTCAATAAAAATATGGATTCAAAAAGCAGATGAAATATTTTTATGGAAAGAATTTAACTCTACTATGCCTATTTCTCTAGAATACAATATAAACTTTTGATGAGGTCTCCTTTTTATTTTATAGTAAAACCCACAAAGGGTAAAAGATATAACAACTCAAAAGAAATAGGGGGTGTTGATTTTATAACCAGCACTTCAGAAGAAAACCATATAGCATCTAACCGAGAAGCTATTGTAGTTTCTACTCCCCTAGGATATACTGGAGAGATAGAGCCAGGAGATATTCTTCTAGTACACCATAATGTTTTTAAGTTTTATAATGACATGAAGGGTAGGCAAAAGAGCGGTAAGAGTTTTTTTATGGATGATTTGTTTTTTGTAGACAATCAGCAGTTCTATATGTATAACAAAAACAATAAATGGCATTGTCATGATAAGTATTGTTTTGTAGAGCCAGTGCCAGTTACTGAATCTTATATACACAAGCCTTTTGCCGAAGAGCCGCTTATGGGTAAAATGAAATATATAAACAAAACATTACAGGAGCATGGCATAAAAGAAGGCGACCTAGTTACGTTTCGACCAGATACTGAATATGAATTTAATGTAAATGGGCAGAAGCTATATAGAATGTACGACCATCATATTACGATGTCTTTATGAAGCATACTATAAAATGTAGTCAGTGTGATAAAACATTTACCGGTGGTTACGATTATAGAATGCATTGGGAGAAAGCTCATTTAGATAATGCAATAAAACAAAATGAAATCAGAAGAACTCAAGAAGAAAATAATTGAAGCAGGAAGAAAAGCTGTAGAGCAGCTTATTAAAGTTGCTAAAGAAGATATTATTAAGCACGACCCAGAAGATGAGCTGGCAGCAGATAGATTAAAAAATGCAGCAGCAACAAAAAAGCTGGCTGTATTTGACGCTTTTGATATATTAAACAAGATAGACCAGGAGCAGGAGAATATAAACTTATCAAATAACACAGACGCTAAAGTTGAAACAAAACAAGGATTTGCAGAAAGACGCTCAAAGTAGTATCTATAAAGTTTTAGATGGATACATACCTAAAGGTGTGTTGGCTAATAAAAATAGAGCCAAGACCTGGAAGTATGGATACAATGATAAATATGATTTTATTTGTATTTCTAGAAATGGTACGCTCGGAGATATTGTAGAAATATCAGGACTGAGAGTAGGATTGCCTGTAGCTCCTAAAAATTCTTTCTCAAGGTCTAAGACTAAATCAGAGCAGTATTGGGAAAGGCAAGAACTTCCTAAAGAACTATCTAGGATATACTCTATATTTCAGTGGAATGAAATGCCAACTGCATTTAAATCAAAGTGGGTGGATTATATTGAATCTGAGTTTGACAGTAGAGAAGAAGGACATTGGTTTATGAATAATGGTAAGCCAACTTACATTACTGGCTCACATTATATGTACTTGCAATGGTCAGCAATTGATGTGGGGTATCCAGATTATAGAGAGGCTAACAGAATATTTTATATTTTTTGGGAAGCGTGTAAAGCTGATAAACGAGCTTTTGGAATGATATACTTAAAAATTAGACGCTCAGGATTTTCATTTATGGGTTCTTCAGAGTGTGTGAACGCAGGAACATTAGCAAAAGACTCTAGGGTAGGAATACTATCAAAGACGGGAGCGGATTCTAAAAAGATGTTTACCGACAAAGTAGTTCCTATATCTAACAGACTTCCATTCTTTTTTAAACCCATACAAGATGGTATGGATAAACCAAAGACTGAACTAGCCTTTAGGATACCCGCCTCTAAGATTACAAAGAAAAATATGTACGATAGTTTTGATGATGAGCTTACAGGGCTTGACACTACTATTGACTGGAAAAATACAGATGACAACTCCTATGATGGTGAAAAGCTTATGCTCTTAGTTCATGATGAGAGCGGCAAGTGGATTAAGCCTAATAATATACTTAACAACTGGAGGGTTACTAAAACCTGTTTGAGGTTAGGTAGTAAGATAATAGGTAAGTGTTTGATGGGCTCTACCTCAAATGCGCTAGATAAGGGAGGTAGTAATTTTAAAAAGCTTTATGAAGACTCTGATGTGACTACAAGAAACGCCAACGGACAAACTAAAAGCGGGATGTATAGTTTGTTTATACCTATGGAAATGAACATGGAGGGTTTTATAGATATATATGGTCAGCCTGTGCTTAGAGCGCCTAGGGAAAAACAAAAAGGCGTTGATGGAGAGTGGATTACAAACGGTGCTATAGACTACTGGCAAGCTGAAGTAGATTCATTAAAATCAGATGCAGATGCACTGAACGAATTTTACAGACAGTTTCCAAGAACAGAGTCACACGCATTTAGAGATGAGAGCAAATCTTCTCTTTTTAATCTTACAAAGATATACCAGCAGATAGATTACAACGACTCTTTAATACTAGAGCATCACTTAACAAGAGGAAACTTCTATTGGCAGAATGGCATTAAAGATACTAAGGTGGCGTTTAGTCCTGATAAGAGGGGTAGGTTTTTAATTAGTTGGACACCATCGAAGGGGTTACAGAACAATGTTATTGACAGAAGGGGCATTAAGTTTCCAGGCAACGACCATATGGGAGCGTTTGGGTGTGACTCATACGATATATCTGGAACTGTAGGCGGCGGAGGTTCTAATGGAGCGTTACACGGAATGACAAAGTTTAGTATGGAGGAAGCTCCTGCTAATGAGTTTTTCTTGGAGTATGTGGCTAGGCCACAGACGGCTGAGATATTTTTTGAAGAAGTTTTGATGGCGTGTGTATTCTACGGTATGCCTATACTGGTAGAGAATAATAAACCTAGACTACTGTATCATTTTAAGAATAGGGGGTACAGAGGTTTTTCAATGAACAGACCAGATAAGCATATATCCAAGTTGTCAAAAACAGAGAAAGAGCTAGGAGGTATACCTAATAGTTCTGAGGATGTAAAGCAGTCACATGCTGCTGCAATTGAATCTTACATAGAAAAAAATGTAGGGATAGATTTTGATGGACAGTTTAGAGAGTCCGGAGATATGGGAAATATGTTGTTTACCAGGACTTTAGAAGACTGGGCAAAGTTTGATATAAGCAATAGAACTAAGTTTGACGCAAGTATTAGTTCTGGATTAGCTGTTATGGCTACACAAAGACATATGTATCAAGTTGAGAAAAAACAATCAAAAATAAACCTTAACTTTGCAAGGTATACAAATAAGGGAACTTTAAGTGAATTAATAAGATAGATGAAGGATGTTACAATAGACATTGCATCTACAGGCTTTCCAAGTCAATTTGTTTCAGATGCTGAAAAAGCAACTGACGAATTTGGTTTACAGATAGGACAGGCTATTCAATACGAATGGTTTAAGAAAGATGGAAACCAGTGTAGATACTACAATCAATGGAGAGACTTTCACAGACTGCGTTTATACGCCAGAGGAGAGCAATCAATAGCTAAATATAAAAACGAAATTGCAGTAGATGGAGACTTGTCTTATCTAAACTTAGATTGGACACCAGTCCCTATACTACCAAAGTTTGTAGATATAGTTGTTAATGGTATGCAAGACCGAGAGTTTAAGGTTAAGGCCTATGCTCAAGACGCATTATCACAAGCCAAGAGAAGTAAATATCAAGATATGATAGAGGGCCAGATGGCTGCTAAAGACATCTTGACTACGATACAAGAGCAGACAGGAGTAGACCCATTTATTATGGACCCCGATGAACTTCCATCGTCTGATGAGGAGTTATCTCTTTACATGAATCTAAACTATAAACCTGCAATTGAGATTGCAGAAGAGGAGGCGGTTGACACAATGTTTGCTGAAAATCACTACGATGATATTCGCAAACAGCTAGACTATGACTCTACAGTTTTAGGTATGTCTGTTGCAAAGCACGAGTTTTTACCTGGAGCGGGAGTTGAAATATCTTATGTAGACCCAGCTAATGTTGTATACAGTTACACTGAAGACCCTCACTTTAAAGATTGTTTTTATTGGGGTGAGATTAAAACTTTACCCATCGCTGAACTATTGAAGATAGACCCTAGCCTAACTCGTGAAGATTTAGAAGAAATATCTAAATATAGCCAGAGCTGGTATGACTATTATAATGTCGCTCAGTTTTATGAGAATGATATTTTTTATAGAGACACTTGTACACTCATGTATTTTAATTATAAGACCACTAAGAAGATGGTTTATAAGAAAAGAATACTTGAAGGCGGCGGTTCTAAGATGATAGAGAAAGACGATACTTTTAATCCTCCAGAAGAAATGATGGAAGACGGAAAGTTCGAGAAAATAGAAAAGACTATTGATGTATGGTATGATGGAGTAATGGTTATGGGAACAAATATTCTTTTGAAGTGGGAGCTTGCAAAGAATATGGTTAGACCAAAGTCTTCATCTCAACACGCCTTACCTAATTACGTTGCTGTAGCACCAAGAATGTACAAAGGAGTTATTGAGTCTTTAGTAAGACGAATGATTCCTTTTGCTGATTTAATACAAGTGACTCATTTAAAGTTACAGCAAGTTATTGCTAGAACTGTACCGGATGGCGTATATATAGATGCAGATGGACTTAATGAAGTCGACCTGGGTACAGGAGCAGCATACGACCCATCTGATGCGCTAAGACTATACTTCCAAACTGGTAGTGTAGTGGGCAGAAGCTATACTCAAGACGGAGAATATAATCAAGGAAAAGTTCCAATACAGCAGCTTACGAGCAGTTCAGGCGCTTCTAAGACACAAATGCTTATAGCTAACTACAACCATTACTTAGGCATGATTCGTTCTGTAACAGGCTTAAATGAGGCTAGAGACGGTTCTACACCATCTCCAGATGCTTTAGTGGGTGTTCAAAAGTTAGCTGCATTAAATTCAAATACCGCAACAAGGCACATACTAGATGGTAGTCTATATATATACAGAAGTTTAGCGGAAGCGTTAACTTATCGTATCGCAGACATTTTGGAGTATGCAGATTTTAAGGAAGACTTTATAAATAAGATTGGTAAATACAATGTGAGTATACTTGGTGAAATATCAGACCTATATATTTATGATTTTGGTGTGTTTATAGAACTATCTCCAGATGAAGAACAAAAAGCTATGCTCGAGCAGAACATACAAATGGCTTTATCTAAGCAAGATATTAACCTTGAGGATGCAATTGATATTCGTGAAATTAAAAATCTTAAACTTGCTAATCAATTATTGAAAGTTAAGAGACTTGCCAAGCAGGAGCGTGATGAAAAAATGGCTATGCAAAAGCAGGCTATGACTGCCCAACAACAGCTCAAGTCTCAAGAGATGGCATCACAGGTGGCTATGCAAAAGATAGAGCTTGAAACGCAATCTAAGATGAAAGTGAAGCAAGCTGAGATAGCTTTTGAGATTGAAAAACAAAAAGCAGAGGCGCAGCTTAAATCACAGTTAATGCAACAAGAGTTTAACTATAACTTACAATTGCATGGTATGACTGAGCAGTCTTTATCAACCAGAGAAGATTCAAGAGAGAAGGCTAAGTCTGATAGAATTAGTCAACAAAATACCGAGCAGAGTAAATTAATTTCACAACGTAAGAATAATTTACCTCCACAGAATTTTGAGTCTAATGAAGATAGCCTTGATGGTTTTGATTTATCTGAGTTTTCACCTCGATAATGAGCATTAAAATTTTAAGTAAATTTGTAATCTAAATTAAATCTAATGGAATTAAAAGTACGAGCGGTAGATGCCGTTGAAGAAAAATCAGTACAAGAGGTTGAACAAGAACTTCTTGACAAGCATGAGGAGAAGCTAAATGAAACTTCTGAAACAACAGAAGAAGCTCCTCAAATAAAAATGGATTTTGCTGAAGAGAGTGTCGTTGACGACACTTCTAAAGCAGAAGAAAAAATTGAAGATACGCCCGAGCCAGTTGAAGAGCCAGCCGAGCTATCTGAACAAGACGTTCTTTCATATATTGGAAAAAGATATGGTAAGGAAATTAATTCACTAGATGAATTAAGCGCGGCAAGAGAAGAAGCTGAACAGCTTCCAGAAGATGTTGCGGCTTACTTTAAGTATAAAAAAGAAACAGGAAGAGGTATTGAAGACTATGTAAAATTACAAAGAGACTTTAGTGCTATGAATCCTGATTCTTTGCTAAGAGAGTATTTGACAGTTACAGAAGGCGAGGGTTTAGACCCTGAAGATATTGATTCATTAATGGAAGATTATTCCTGGGATGAAGAACTAGATGATGAATCTGTAATTAAAAAAACAAAATTAGCAAAAAAGAAAACTATTGCTAAAGCAAAGAAGTTTTTTAATGAGCAAAAAGAATTATACAAGCAACCCCTTGAGTCGAGACCGGTTGTTGATTCTCAGAGCAACAATGAAGAGCTTCAAGAGTACAGGCAATATTTAGAATCTGTTAAAACTCAACAACAGGAAAGTGAGGCAAAACGAGATTGGTTTTTAAAACAAACCGATAAAGTTTTTACTGAAGATTTCAAAGGTTTTGATTTCGTGCTTGACGACAAAACAGTAACCTTCTCTCCCGGTGATGTGCAGACAATTAAGAAAAACCAAGAGACTCCAATGAACTTTATTAATAAGTACTTGGATGACAAAGGTTTGGTTAGTGATGCTGCCGGATACCATCGAGCTTTATCAATCGCAATGAATCCTGACAAATTTGCTAAGTTCTTTTATGAGCAAGGCAAGTCTGAGGCTACCGAAGATGTAATACGCAAAACTAAAAATATAAATATGAGCGAGCGTAGAGCACCTGAAGTAACTAATAAAGGAGGATTTCAAGTTAAGTCAGTTAACCCTGATTCGGGAAGAGGCTTAAAAATAAGAAGTATTAAACGAAAATAAATTTTAAAAATTAATTATTATGGCAGGAGCAGTTCAAGCAACCCCTGGGTTTGCTTTACAACCGAGTGCAGAACAGGTGCCTTTGGCAACTA
>WLWG01001309.1_pt1 | contig 22873 bp, 25 predicted proteins | sample 6712871 | NCBI WGS metagenome assembly WLWG01 (sample SAMN12718693, study PRJNA515312) | sponge metagenome | isolation source: marine sponge | host: Mycale hentscheli | place: New Zealand: South Island, Marlborough, Capsize Point | collected 2003-05-01
GGAAAAAATAGAAAAATAATTATCACTTCTCGCACCATGTCGAAACCATTTCCACGCAACGCAAAGACGAAATGCCGATGCTGTAATAAGTATTTTAAATTTTATGCTGAGCATAACACCTCACCAAAATTTCCTTGGTTTTCAAATTCATTTGGAGTATATAAAAATGAAAATGGAGGAGTTGTTGGGTTTTATGGTCATCTCACTGAAAAGACGGATTGGAGCGAAATTATGAGAAAACCTTACTTAGCAATAAGTTATCCATATATATATCAATTACAAACGAGAGAAAAAATAGAAATAGGAAATTGGAATTTTGAGTATTTGGAAAAATTAGCAGATGAATACAAAATAGATAAATTATGGTTTATTGACGCACCAAAAGAATTTGGTATTAATACATATTGTAGAGAATGTTTTATAAATTCAGGTTCTCTACAATATGCGATTATGGATATGAGAATATATAGTATTTGTTCTTATACGAAACGACAAATAAGAGCCGCAAGTAAAATAAAAAGATGGTTTAAAAAATGTTATTGGTCACCTGATACAAGAATAGGAAAAATGAGATTTTATCGATATCTTCTAAGAGATGGACTAATTGAAAAAGATGAAGTTCCAAAAGAATATTTACATCCAGAGTTTCATTCCTCTTCTGGGTCTTCACCTTCTTCCTCAAAAGATGGAGGGACAACATAAGCAGGTGGTGGTCTTTCTCTGCCTTCAAATTCTCTTCGTCTTAAATCAGCACCACCCCTTCTATATCTTGACGCTAACTCTGGATTTACTCTTCCTGCTCTTTCCTGTTGTCTTAAACCTTCACTTGCGTCTTGTAATGATTTTAAGTTTTTCACAGCTAATGTAATTACATCAGGTTCTATATTCTTTAGTTCTAAAAAACTAACAAATTCTTTTTTAGTTATTCTTAAATTAGAAGGTCTTGATGTTAAAAATTCATTATATAAAGCCGCTAAGTCAGGTTCTTCATCTCTTCTTCCACCCATCTCCATTTGTTCCCATTGTTGAAATAATGGTATCCCTGATAGGTCGCTTGGAACATCACTTGGAATAAAACTGTCTGTAGCTGGAACACCACTGTCTGGAAGTGCTTCTTTCGCTGCTGGTGCTGGTGCGGCTCGTGCTTCTACTTCTTGTTCACCTCTTAGCATTCTCATTCTTTCAAGAATATTATCAATATCAGTTGTAATTTCTTCAGTGTCTTCTGTTGGAACATCTCCTATATATAAATCCTCTATCACTTCATTTACCAATTGGTCAGTTGGTTTCATTTTTTGTTCTGCTATGACTGAATTAACTAAAATATTTAATCGATTAAAGAATTCTTCTTGCTGAGCAAAAATAGGAGGTGGTATGGTTTCAGGTTGAGGATTGAATCTATCAATTTGATATATAACCGAACTAAAATCACTTATTAAAGCTGGGCTACTAAAATCAGTATTTCTTATGGTTGTTGTTATAGATGTTAAAACTCTATCCTTTGTCGCATAAACTCTTTGAGGTGATGAATAACTAAAATAGAAATCATTATCACTATTCAATTTATTTATTGTTCCAATACAATTGATTGGAGCTCCACCAAATTTACTTGAATAAAAATTGGTTTCAACTAAATTAGTTAAAATATAGAAATAACTAAATTTAGTTTTTACTGGTAAATTTTCAGCATCTAAACTGGTAGACATATCGCTTTGAGTTGAAATTGTATAATAAGTATTCATTTCTCTATCTGGGTTATATTGAGCCTCACTATCAATATAATTATTTGGAACTCCTGTTGATTTCCCAAATTCCTCCACAGTGAATCCATCTGCCGAAGAAATATGTGGAACAAAAACGACTGGAGAACCTTCAGTGTTTTGAACACCAGACATTCCTATCGAATGATTATTTTGATTCAAATTACCAAGAGAACTAAATTCATATCCTGCCTTTGAGGCGGTGGAATCTCCAGAATCTGTTCTGGCGAAATTACCAAGCTGAGTATAAGCAGGTCTATTTGCTGCTGGTTCAGCAGTTGAAGCAATTGCTGTTGCCGTATCTAATTCATTATTTGTTGAAACATTAACTAAAGAACCTGTAACTCCTACTTGATTTTCACTATATCCTAATTTATTCCAAAATCTTTCACCTATAACATCTCTGTTATTCGCAGTCAAAAACCATTGGTCTATTTCATCGAAAGTTCCATTATAAAATTCGAAATCAACATCTAAATTCAAATCTTCAATTATTTGCTGGAGACCCATTCCAATAGATGGTTTAAGACTATACCAATTTTGAACATAAACACCTCCAGCACGAGTTTGATTTTTTTTATATGGAACAGCAGGAACATAGATTTTAACTTCATCTTCTCCGCCTTGGCTTTCATCCACATCAAAAATAGAAAAGATACCAACATGAAGGTCTCCAATTGAAAACCTTGAAATGTTATCATTCCATCCAAAACTTATATCATTTGCTCCAGCCATTTGAGAAACAAAAGCGGTTTGGTTTGGAATATAAGTAATTGGAAACCCTGCTTGTGTAACATTTCCAGTTGATAAATCTCTAACAAATGTTTTGGCTGTTCTTACATAATTAGCATTTCCCATCAAAGCATTTCCTTGATTGAAATCGCATCCCATATCAGTTGTAAGAGTATTATACGGTGGATTGGTTGATGCGTCATTAGTAAAAGGTGAAGGATAATTTATTGAGGTATTTAAAGTTCTAAAAAATATATCTACATCACCGCTAAAATCTGCTGGTGCTTGATTGTTATGTTCAAATGGTGGTGTTCGTTTTACATTTGTATAAACATCCTCTAATTTGAAAGACCCCTCAACTAAATTAGCATTTGTTACCAAATCTCCTTCCGTCGCATTTGAAGTTGTCCATACTGGAATACATAATCTATTATGAGGTATACCTTTACCAGCAGAATCATTAATTATACTTCCATCAGCGGCACGAGCATTATCAATCACATGAGTTTGGTCTGTTAATTTGGTAGCAATATCTGGTGGAGAGTTCCATTGAGAATCTATTTCAAAAGAAAAATGTTCATAATGTTTAACATATTGAAATGTTTCAACAAATTGCGGAGTGAGTGTTACATCATCAGCAATAAAAAAATTGAAGTTTCTCATCGTTCCTCCTGTATATCCATCAATATGAACTGGATTAAATACGGAAGTATCATTATCTAATAATAATGTTTGATTAACAAATGGTTGTTTTACCCAATACGCTTCTTTATTAATAGCACCAGCATCTCTTAAATTTTTATTACCAGTAAAATTTCCTACGAAAGTTTGTTTCAATGTATTGTAATACCTTACATTTATTGCCTCAATCAATTTTCCAATCATCAATATTTGATGAGGATTATTTTCACTTTCAACTGGAGTTGGAACATATTCATCTTTTACTAAAATGCTATTCACGCCATCGAGTTCTTGAAAACCATCTATATTAAAATATACTGGAATACCAGCATCGCTCGTAACATTTATAGTATTTTTATTAGTTACTGTTGAAGTATCATCACTTGTTCCCAAATAAAAGAAACCATATTTATATCCTTGAGCAGTATAAATCCTTACACCAAATTGTTTATAACCATTGTTTATTCCTACAAAACCAGCTATATCATCAACAGTAAGATTTTGTAATCGAAACTTAAACTGACCTAAACCATAACCTTGAACTGGAAAAACATCACCATCAGCTCCACTTGGTAATCCTAATAAATCAATATTATATATTGAAACATTTGATGTTGTTACTTTTCCTTTTGCTACTCCAGCTCCCCCAGTTTGAATTCCTTGAACTGATTTGTTACCTCGAGTATTTGGGTCTAATAATTCATAGTTAATTAAATATACATCATCATTGTAATTAAATAATTGGTCTTCCCAGTTATAAAATACTGGACAATAACCATAAGAATCACTAAAATTTGCTGTTCCACATAATGGTATAAAATTAACTGATTTTGTTTGGGCTGCTTGTCTTTCATTAATATCACTAAGAATTAAAGGAGTCATTGAACAACATCGAACATAAACACCATCTGGAGCATTTATAACAGCACTTCCAACATTATTCACAACCTCAAGAACAGTAAATATCGCCTTCATACTTGCGTCATTGAGTTGAGCTGGATTATTCAATCCATCAACATTAACAGGGGTCATGGCGTAATTACGACCTCTTTGAAAAATATTTTTAGTCATAACATCTTGAATTGCTCCCACACTTCCATCAGCATTTAAAGCATTTACCGAAAAATAAGTATACTTTCCAGCGACTGCTCCAAATGAGTCATCATAATTATCAGTATAAATAACTATACCCATTGTTTGACTTGCTATATCTATTACCTCATCCTGAGGGTTGACTTGTGGGTCAGTATTATTAACTCGTAAAGGCATAAATTTATCTTGATAATATGATACCTCTCTTGTTGCTGGAATTGTCTCAGCACCTGTATTTGTCCATCGATATAAATCACAATCATTATTGGTGGTATCAAATCGAAATTCTCCTAATGCTCCATTTGTTGAACCATCCATACAGCATGATTCTCTTTTATTATTTTTACCATCATTAACTACATAAAATGAATGAATCCATGTTGCTTTATTATCTTGTGTTCCATTTTCATTATCTAAAGTAAAATTAATTAAATCACCAACACCAATAGAATTTAATGTCGCAGAATTTATTGAAATAGAATCCCCTTTTTTAATTTGGATTCCACCAGAAAAGTTGTTTGTCCATGATGATGGGTCACTGTTTAAACCATTATCTAATGACGGAGCATTGGCTCTATTACATTCAATTAAAATAGTTTCAGGAATACCTTGAACTGGTGGAGGTTGTGGATTATCTGTTATTCTTGTGCTTGGTGTTCCTCTGTGTGAGTAAGACATAATATAATATATAATAATATTATAATATGAATTGTTTTTTGTGTCTAAAAAAGTTAAGACAAAGTAAATATGAGTTAGATTATTTAGGACAAGTTTGTTCAGCTTGTTTTCGAATGAGCAGAGAAAATTATGTAAAAAAAGTAGATGAAATCTCGATGAAGAGATTAGAGTATTTATATCTTGAAATTACGAAATCAAATTCGCTCAAGACTTAAAAAAGGTAAAGAATTATTTCTTCCACATTTGATATTATCTAATTTATTATAAGTAATAAAATTATTAGGATATTTTTCTTGTAATAATTGAGTTAATTTTTGAAGACTTTTGCCTTCAATCTCGCATAAAATTTCGTCGCATAATGGATGTTTTACAATGAGCTTCCACATATTGGTTATATATATATAGTGAGATATTTTTATGTATGTATAATTACTTAAGTATTTTTTTTTGACTTAAAAAATATTTGAATATATTAATGGAAGAAAGCGAAAAGATAAAAGCTCGAAGGTTATACATGAGAAATTATTATCTCGAAAATAAAGAAAGATATAAAAAAGGAATTTATACTCCAAAATCTCAAGAACCACAATTTAAAATTATAAGAAAGGAAGTAATTATTTCTTTTGAGTAAAAGTAAATATTTTTTTCTCATCAAGTTTAGGTGGTGGTTTTACTTTTAAAGGTTTATATTTTGTTTTTTGATATTCTTTTGGTATATCACCATAGATTCTTCTTTTATTTGTATGTTTATAACCCATTGGGTCAGCACACTCAACATTTACTTTTTCTTGACCATACATTATACTATTACTTTAGATTAAATTTTTTTTTATAATCTGCTACAGAAGCTGAAAAGGTTGGTTTGTTCCAGAGAATCCAACGACTTAATGCCCCAGCAGTCATTGGAGCATTCCAATTCTCTCTTTTACGGTGTCTATCTAAATATCTTTTTTTTCTTGATTCATCTTTATGAATGGTAAAATCACTCATCCCAGCACTTCCAAAATGGGTTGTTTTTTTCTTTTTATCACCATCATAAAAAATAGCCATATATTTCTTTTTTGGGTTGCTTGACTTCTTAATTACAACTTTCATTTTAATATATATTAATATATTAATATGATTGAAGTTCCAGCAAATGCTCCTTTATTTTATGCTATGTTTGCGTGTTCTATATTTGTTTTTTGCTTAGGGTATATGACAAGAAAAAAATGCTGCTAAGGATAGTGCCTATCCTTATAAACCTACGCTTTTTTGTTTTACTTTTTTCTAAAAAGTATCTAATTAAATAAATCATCCCATTTTGAACCAGTGGCTAAATTTCTTGGAGGGAGTTTTGAATAATAATCTTTTGTTTTTTGTTTCATTACTTCATTATTTTTTCTTTTCATTACTTCTGCTTGAATTCGATTTCTTTCATCATTTCTAATTTTAGTTTCATATTCTTTTTGTGCTTGTATTTGTCTCCGTTCTTGTTCTTTTTTTAAAGCCGTTTCTTCTTTTTGTTTTCTTCTAAGTTCTTTTGACGACATATATTTCTCATGAACACCATTTATAATTCTATCATAATCAATATCAAATTGTCTTACAGGTTCAGGTTGAGGCTCAGGTCTGGTGGGTTCTGGCTGAGGTTCTGGTTCAGGTGTAACAGCATAACGAACCTTTGTTCCATCATCTAATTCCTCAACTTTTTCTTCTAAATCTGCTTTCTTTGGTCTTCCACGAGGTTTTTTATTTGCTTGTTTTTCTGCTTTTCTCTGTTTTCTCACTTCCGCAGATTTCTGTCGAGCTTTCTCTAAAGTCTTCAATAATTTTTCTCTTTTCTGTTTCTTAAATATTTCTTCTTCTGTGAGTTTTTCTTCCACAGGTTCTACAGACATCTCTATATTTTCTCTCACAGGAGCATTATTTTCTGCTTCAATTTCATTCATCTCTTTAGTTAAATCTGGTAGAGGCATATTATACATATATGTGAGATTTTTTTTAAGGGAAATTCCCTTATAAACCCTTTTTTGGCGAATGCCTACCTATGGTTTTGTTGAAACTTTTTTGCGAAGCATACCCATGGTTTTTAAAAGTTTATCGTGTGTCCGTAATTTCAAAACAAATTCCCAAAGGTGTTGTTAAATCTGTTGGTATTTTTCCATTTGAATCTCTTATTTGGAATTTTAATTGTGATAGATATATTTCGTTGGCGTTATGAAGTGGAACTGAGTGAACTGGATAATCCATGTATAAACTCTCCATAGTCTTAAATGACCCATCTCTATCAAATCGTGATACAGTTCCCAAAGTGGGTGCTGTTGATAATCCTTCACGGTCAACATTATTATTCACCATAGCTTTAAGTGGTAAATTAGTAATATTAATATTTACAAATGGCGTATCATCAGTGGTTTGAACAATTGTTATATCTTGTTGATTTGGAGCATCAATTGAAGCTAATGTATCCTCATCAGTATAAGTTAATTGTTGATAGCCCATATCAGTAGCAAACGATTGAGTCAAACTCATTTGAATATATTGACCATAGTCCGCAATTTCTCCATTATTTAATGAACCTCCTACAAGTTGTAAAATATCTTGGTCATTGGCAGTTTTTCCAAATATAGAAAATGCTGGAAAAAGTGAAGCATCTTGAGCAGTTAATACACGAGAACGCCCATCAATAACATCGATTAGTTCCCAAAAATCACTTCCATTTCTTTTTACATGATAAGAATAATGATGACCGTTTGCTGTGGTCAAAGCAAATTCATCACCAGCCGCCACCGCAAAATTATCATCATCAACAACTAAAGCCATATCTCCGTTGTCTTGCTTTTCCCAAATATAAAGACCACTTGCTAAATAAGCATTAGCACTTGAATTTTTAGCAGAACCAGCTGGAAAGGCTGTGAAAGGAATAAACATAGCAGCTTGAAGATTATTCAATTTATCTAAAAATCCTACATCTTCATTGGGTTGTCTTTCTACAATATTTCCCTGTAAGCTATCAGTTGTTCCAAACAAAAGTGAATTAGTAGATATATCCGCTCCAATCTTAAATTGAACTGTTCCAAATTCAGTCAATTGACTTGGTGGAAAGGTTAAATTATCATAAATATTTTTAGCAAAATGAGTAAGATTGATTTGTGAATCTGCTACTCCACATTGAGCAAATGATTCTGTTTGTCCTCCAGCAGCCGTGAAATCTACATTAAGTTTATTTGAATTTAATTTCGAATAAGTTACATTTGAAGTAACACCATTAACATCTTGTTCTAAAATATATGTAGCAGCATTATAAGGAGTAATAGCCCAATTAACATCTTCAATCTCAGTAAAATATCTGCTCATAGCATTTACAGTAATATTGAAACAACCAGCAGCACTACCCATAGTTCTATCGTAAGCTGCCGCTCCTTGAATATTGGAATTTAATCCAGTCATAGCATCGTTAATAGCTGTAGTGATTTGGTCTGCTAAAGTTGATAAATCTATATCACCAGTCGCAGGAATATTGATGGGTATAGCATTATTATTTCTATCATTTACAATCAAATCACAAATTTTTGTATTATTGATAGTAACTTTTTTAGCATGAGGTATAAAAGCTTTTAAAAGTCGAGCCACTGAATTAGGTCGAACAATAGCATTTTCCGTTAAATCGATGTGAAAATCTGTCGCTGAAGTGCCGTTATGATAAACATTAAATAACATTATTATAATATATGTGGATAAAAAAAAATCACTATTAATTATCTTGCTTTATATTATATGTATTGTGTTTTATGTAGAGAAGAATTTTGCTTAATTAGCAATTTTTGCCCAGAATGTAAAAGAGTCCAAAGAATGGTAGTTCTTTATGGTAAAGATAAAGTAAAATCAATTCTTGAAAATGTTTTGGTTCGAAATGAAGAACAACAAGAAAGAAAAGTAAATTATGAATTAAAAAAAGAAGAAGACCAACTTAAAGAAAAAATAAAAACTCGAAGCATGAAAAAAGACGAAAAATAATCTCTCATATTATTATAGTATTATGTCCGCATTTTTACCAGTTCAAGACGATGATGATGTTTACAAAATAAAAAGAGAATTTCCTGACCCATTACCAAAACCAAGTTTTATTATGGTGCTTCTTGGCTCGAGAGGTTCATCAAAATCAACAATTTTATCAAATTTAGTGCTAAGAAGCGACTTTTATGGTGATAGAAAAAAAGAACAACCTGTATTTGAAGATATAATTTTAATATCTCCAACCTTAGGTCATGATTCCACTGGAAGATTTTTGGCTAAAAAAGCCACGCAAACTTATGATAAATACGATGATGATGTAATTCAGGGATTAATGGATTTTCAATCAAATATTCCAAAAAAAGAAAGACGACACATGCTTCTTATTTTGGATGATATTACGGCAGATTCTAATTATAAACAAGCATCATTAGTAAATAAATTGTGTTCCATTCATAGACACTTGATGATAAGTATTATATTTTTAATACACAAAATAACAGTTATTCCACCAGTTGTGAGAAATTGTTATACTAATATGTTTATATTGAGAATTCCAAATGCTGGAGAACAAGATAAATTATTTGAAGAGTTAAGTTATTTAACAGATAAAAAGCATTTAAAAATGATGTATGATTATGCGACACATAAACCTTATCACGCTATGGTTGTTGATGCTGTGAAAAATAATTGTTATAAATGGGGTGCTTGTGATGCTGAATTTATGTGGAAAAAGTATAGTGATGACGGCGGATACAGTGATGATTATCAATTACCACTTGGATTTAGTAAAAAGTTAGATAAAGAAAATCTTTTAAAAAAAGATTAATCAAAAATACTTTTGAAAAAAGTAAAACAAAATGGGGTTTAAAAGGGGCATTGCCCCTTAGCGTAGGTTTGAAAGGATAGGCACTATCCTTCTATAAATACTATTTGAGAAATACTTGTGGCTCGGCTCATGGCTGTATAAATCATTTTACTTGAACTCAATTTACTATGAATATATAATTTACCATTCTTAACAGTTTTACCTTGAAAAGAATGAATTGTGAATCCATGTCTTAATTCATTTTTTATTCCCTTAGGTGGTTTATCGAACAAAATAGTTCCATTGAAAACTTTTTCTCCTTTTATTTCTCCAATTTCTTTTACTTTGTATTTTTTCAAGTCTTTGAACATTTCAGTATATTTATCATTTATACAATGTTGTGAAGCTATAATAGTATCTTTTCTTTTATAAACCTTTTTTAATTCTTCATCATCAATAAATTTGATATCATTTGGAAAAACCTCTTTTAATGTTTTCATCATTGTCTCAGGATTTAGAGTAATTAATTCTCTCATACCTTCACATATTTCATGTAATTTATCACCTTCTTTGAATCTATAAACTTTTGTGAATTCAATAACTTCAGCTTTTTTCATTTTTGGATTAGGAAGGTCAATTTGTTGTTTATATTCAAATGGAATTTGTCCTTTATTTTGTTTTTTGATTTTGTTCCACATTTGTTGAGGTCTAAATGGTGGAAGCTGACAATCAATATCACCAACCCAAAATATCCTTGTATCAAATCTTTTATTTTCACAAACATGTCTTTTTTCATTTTTCCACCACATTGAACATTCATCAATAATAATATTATTATATCTCCTGAAAATGCCTCGAGCAATATGATTTTTATTAAATAATCTTTCTTTTACATTACACTCCCAGTGAGGAAATTTCTTTTTTGCGTCCGTTGCTAATTCCCAACTTGGAGCAATATATAAAACATTTATCAAACCTTTATCCGTTCCTAATGTGTAAGTTTTTCCAGTTCCACCAGCTCCAATCAAATATGTATTGTTTTTATAAACTTTTTTAGAAGTATTCCAATTGAGTGAAAGAGGTTCAGTTTGATTTTTAGATACATTCGATAAATAATGTTCACATTCCTTATTCCTGAAAGTCATATCTTTTTTTGGTCGAAATGGTTTGATTATTTCACATTCATGTTTTTTATAATAAATACCATCACAACAAACTCGCATGATTTTATCTTGGTCTAATTTTCTCAATTGGTCTAACATAATCATTCTTTGAAATGCTGTTATTTGAGCAGCTAAATGAACCATTGAATATGTTGCCTCTTTTGGTGTTTCGATTCTTGTTTCACCTTCATTGTAATAAACATTAAAATTATTTTGAGAAAAGGTTCTGGCGAACTTTGAATCACAATTCATAAAGAAACTTTTAGTATCTCGACATGAAGCCCAACTTCCTACCATTTTACAATAAGCTGGTATCTTCTTATCATCACCAATAATAGCAATCTTATCAAGCAAAGTTCTTTCTTCTGCTTTATAACCCAACATATCTATATCATGATTATTTATAGCAATCGCTCCATAAATTACTTTGAATTTATAACCTAAATCTTGAAACATTTTTAGTTCTGGTTGTGTATAAATGTTATCTTCATAAAACCAACCTAAATCTGTAATAAGTTGTCTGTCCGCTTCTTTAACATTATCATCATTGATTTGAGTAATCAAGTAAAAACCATTATGTTCTATATTATCCATTGGTCTAAAATCTGTAATTTTTAAAGCAAATCCTTTATAATATTCATTAAGTTTATATTGAAGATAAGCAGAAGTCATATCAATATGCTCAATTCCAGTGAAATCCTTTGTTTCATTATCAATCTCGCAAAAATCAATTGTTCCATTGAAATGAGTTCCTTTATTGATAAAGTTAAAAAGCTCTGGTTCAGCGGATACATTCAAACGACAATTGTATAAATCATTATCTATATGAAATCTATTAACTAAATCATCATATTCATTGTTAAGTTTGTAACCTTCCTCCATTGTTTTTATCATATTGATACCATAAACATCCTTATTGTAAATGACTGGAATATTCTTTTCATTACATTCTTTCCAAAATTTAACTAATTCTTTCCTTGAAGCAACTTCATAATTAATATCATCAGTATAAACAGTCTCCCAACAATTTTTATTTGATGCTTGAAGCGGCACACCATCAATATGGTTTAGTTTTGTATTTACATAAGTGAAAGTTTTTCTTGGTTCTGCTTTCTCTGGTTTTACATGAATAAAAGGTTTTGATTGAAATGGTTGATAAATTTTAACACCAACTGTTGCGTAACTACAAAATTCTTGGATTTTATCCTGAGGCATTCCGTCTGGAAATTCTTCAATATATCCAGCTTTCCAACCACTTTTCAATTGCTTACCAAAGATTTTGTTTTTCATTTCTTCATATTTGTTTTTTGAACTTTTGCTTTCTACAGTTTCAATTTTATCATTAATCCAATTCTCAATAGGATTGAAAAAGCATCTATTATTAACTGATTGTCTAAATGTTTGACTGATAACCTTTTGAGCTAATTTTGTTTCTTTTGTAAAAATAATATTTACTGGTTTTGAAATATCTGTAAATTCATTACCTAAATCATCGCTTCCGTGATTCCAAATCATATATCCACTGCTGACTTGAAATGATTGTCTTACTAATTGATTCCACCATTTAGAAATAGCGTTTGGAATATCATAGTTAGAATCATGGACGACATTCCCATCTCTCTTAATAACAATTCGATATTTACCTCGAAGACTGGGGTTATCTCTTATAATTGTGTAAAGTAGCTCATTACTATTAAGTTCTTCATCATCAGCTGGAAAATAGAATTCTCTTCCTAAAGATTTCTGTTTAATCACTGAACCAACTAATTTATCTGGTTTATACATTTGTTTGACTCTACCTGTTTTTGTTAACTTATTTACAAATCTCTTAGTCTTTGGATTATAGACTTTATCTTTTTCTGCGTATTCGGTCTCTAAACCTTCCTTAATATATCTTCTATTGAATTTCAAAAATTCTTTTGTGTATACTCCACCACGCATGATGTTTTTTGTTTTTCGTTTTGGGTCGGCTAAAAATCTCTCAAATACAGATTGAAGGACGCTCATATTAATAGTATGTTATATATTAATGTGAGATATTTTTTTAAGTAGATTTACGGAAATTAATTAATTCAATTTTTTCCTTAAATAAAAAAAAACTTTTTATAAAAAAAAACTTTTTAGAAAAAAGTTTAGACAAAAAAAATGGGGTTGATAAGGGGCATTTCCCCTTAATTATGCGTTTGAAATAGAAATTTCACCATTAGCAAGGGTCATCATTTTAACTGTTTCGGCGAAAACATTAACATTACAAGCTGCCTTAGAATCAGCGTTATTGGTTTCACCACGAGCAGTTTTTACACCACCAGCTGGAATTGTTCGGTTCAATCGAATTACAATTGGACTTTGACCAATCTTAAGAGAATTCATTGGATTATCACGACCTTCAACACGGCTTTGACCAAGATTTACACCCAACCATCTCATACGACCTTGAAGATTTGCTTGAACAATATTAGAATCATTTTCTTCACCTGCTTTTTCTGGAAGTTTTACAGCATTAGTCATAAGATTATTTGCTCCAAGTTCTCCAACAAGCTCATAAGCACCGTTAAGAATTTTATATGAAGTTCCAACAGACTGACCTAAATACACATACATATCACTCAATCTTTCTACAGTTCTATCATAAAGGTTTTGATTATTGATGAAAAGCTGTAATTCTTCAGCCAATAAACCATCACTTCTCATTCCCTTGAGTAAAGCATTATCATAACTCAACTGTTTTTCTACAAAAAGTTTCATGACTCGTGTTCCAGCGAGACCAATTTCTAAGTCTTGCTCTTGTCGAGTTGCGTCTACTGTTGCTGGAATTACTTTTTGAACAAGTGTGTTATTTCTAAATGCTACAGTTTGACCTTGATTTCCCATTACAACATTTCTAAGAGCATCAACACTTGGTTCATCCATTACAATGTAATCTAAATCGAGACGAGGGCGAACAACTGCGAGAGAGTTTGCTGCTGCTGCTGCTCCATCACCAGAAGAAATAACAACATCATTTGCTCCGTTTGCGAATGTGGTGTCGAAATCAATTTCAATTACAATTGGGTTTTTCATAAATGTTGGAATCATAATGTCCTTAAGACAACTGAAAAGAGAATCAATTGGAACTGAATACTCTGCTGTGGCTGAAGAATCGTTAGTGAGACTTCTTGCTCCTGCTGAACCATCATTAATATCATCTGTGAGCTGAATTGTTCCATCAGCAGCAAATGTGTAACCATGATTACCACCAAGTAATACATCGATTACTTCATTCTGTGAATCGTATGGAAGAGCATTTGTCTCGATATTAATTTTATGACCTGCTAAAGTATTTCTTTCAATTAGACTTCCGCAGAAAAGTCGTGCTTCACGAATCATTGAAAGAGCCCCACCAAAGCGAGGGGGTGAAAGCATTCTATTTGTTCCAGCAGCATATCCACTAAAAGTTGCCTTAAATAAAAGACGACCATTTGGAGCTAAAAGTTGTCCCTTTTCAGGTAAAGTGAATCGAGCAGTTGCTGAAACTCCAGCGACTGAAGAAAAGGAATCAGCGTCTTGAATAACTGATTCAACACGAGTTGTATTAGATTCTTTTGAAATACTTACCTTAAGTAAATCGTCAATAGCGTAACCTTCATCTTGAGCGTCCATCATATTATTATAATAATATGAGAGATAAAAAAAATAAGAAAAAAAAATTACTTTAAATTAGTTCAATACAGCAACACCTTGATTGCGATTTACAACAAGAGTGTTTTTACATAAGTAATAACTAAATGCTGAGTAAGGTGTTTGAGCTGTGTTATCTGCTTGGTTATCTGGGTCAAGCAATTTAGATTTAAGTTGGAAACCCATATTAGCAACCTTTCCATTAATTCCTTGATGTTCAGTATCGTATGAACAACCAGCACCAAATACACCAAAACTATTTTGAGTGGCGTTAAGGTTTGAAACTACTGGAGAAACGGAACTCTTAAGTCTATCAGCTGGAGAACCCCAAGCAGATAAGTAATGATAGAGAACTGCTGGAAATGTGGTTGGCTGTGAATTATCATCAGTTAATACTGTATCTTGGTCAGTAAGCAAAGCATACTGAAGTGGAACTCTTGCTCCATCTTTTTGGAAAGTCAATTCTTCAATGTTTGGGTTCATTTGAGCGTCACTGAGTCGAGCATAATTTAATAAATTCTTTGTCGCACAGAAATTTGTAAATGAACTTATAACAGCAGCATTATTAATCTTATGTAATACTTGGAAATCAGTTGAAACAATATTATCGTAAAAACTGCTGTATGAAAGGAAATTCATAGATGGAGTTGGATTAGCCATGCGTTGAGAAACCTGTTGAGGTGATTCAAGAACACAACCAGCAATCAATCGTGGATTATGGATTTCATAATGGAAACCTGATGCGTCTGTAGCTCCTCCGCCTGTAATGAGGGAAAGGTCACCAAGAACTGCTTCATTTGGAGCAAGTTTGATTCTTATTTGAAGACCACCTAAGTCATCCAAAGACAATTCTTGGGCTGAAAGCAAGAGACCACAAACAATTCTCATTGAACATTCACGACCTTCAACATTGTTTCTTTGAATAATTCCTTGATGATTAACTTCGCCGTTTACAACAAAATGCTGAGCATCACTATCTAATTCTTCTTGTAACTGTTGAGAGGTTGTGATACCAATACCTGAAGAACCTTGCTCGTGATTAAGGTGTGAGTCATATTGAGATTTTGAGTGGAGAGCTGAATTTACTGAGGCATTCATACGAGAATAATAATCAATTCGCTCTAAACTATGACCATAATTTACTGAACTAAGTTCGAGTTCATCAATTACATTTTCAGCACCATTATAGAAACCAGTAGCAACTTTTAATGCTGGGTCTACATTATTGGTATTTGTCCCATTTGCTGCTATTCTCAAATTGAATGAAAGACGAACTTCATCTGTTTGGAGCAGACCTGAATTTCCTAAATTGAAAATGAGTTGAGGAAGACCTGCGGAATATCCATAGATTCCCTCACCTGAGTTTACTGGATTAATAGATAAATATCTTTTTTGAATAAAACTGTTTGAATCGTCCATAGTATTTTATAAATATTATGGAGAAAATAAAATTAGAGAAAAAAAATTACATTAGAACCTCTAAGCCATTTTGGGCAGAGACCTGAATTCTCTTAAATCCATAGACATAAGAATATAAAATTTTAGCATCTACATTATTTGAATTATGATTAAATTCAAAGCGGAAACCTTTATCCTGAAGTGATTCACTTGAACCGTCATAGGAAAGAGAACGGCTCATAGCAAAATTTTCACGGAAATGTCTTAATGTTCTAACATCACTTCCAGATGCTTGAAGAGCTTTTGTAAGTTCATGAATATGCTCTTGAGGTGGATATTGATTATTGGATGTGGTTTGATTTACCACTGAAACTGGTCTCTGTGGTTCACGGCGTTGACCAATTACTGCTTGATAGTCTTTAAGATTTGCTATTTGACCTTCTCGGTTATAGAAATAATCAGTTTGAGCGTTTTTGATAGGAATCGACATTACAGATTTAACACGAGAATTATAATTTGGAATCAATATAGATTGTGTTCCAACATTTGATAAAATATTATTTACATAATTTGTATAACACTGAATATCCATAGCAAATCCTTCACCATTCACACGACGCTGAGCTGCTTGGAGATATTGTGGTGGAAGTTCTATAACACGAGTAACCAATTCAACTTTGCTAATTTCGTAAGTATATTTGGAAGTGTCTTCAGTTGCGACTCCTGTGCGACCAAAATGAACTTGTGCCTTAAAAGAATCAGCAACTGGATTTGCTCCAACTGCTACTTGTGCGACATCAAAAGTTATAGTTCCGTCTCCTGCCTGTGCTACACCAGTGATAACACGCTCTTCACTTTTTGCTCCGGTGTCATCTGTGAATGTAATAGTAACTACATTGCCCACAGTAATAGGACAAATCTGTTTTACTTTATCATCAGTATCTCCCCATCCATAACCAGCATAGTGAGGCTCGGCTGCGTTAACTAAAGATACAGTAAATGTAGTTACATTTCCTTGTGCTTCATCACCAAGTTGAATATTACTTAATCGTTCAGCACGAGTGGTAAGAACACGAGCTGATTCTTCCAAATCCCACTCACAAACCATACCTCCAGTCAACAGAAGTGGAATTCCATTTGGATAATTCCAAAGTCCAGAGCATTTAGGTCGATATACCTGTTTAGTTGGAACACGGTTCATGGTCATTGTTCCTGCGGTAATATCACCATCGGTTACAAAGAACGAAGGATTATGAGATGGAAATCCACCATGATTAAATTGAGCATCTAATCCCTTGAGTGAAACATCTTCAGCATACGCAGATTTGAATTTTTCAAGAATATTCATGTGGGCAATATTTTCCACTTCTCGGTTATCGAGATAAGCCCTAAAGTTACGGAAAATTTGTTCGACACCTTGTTCATTTCCAAGTTTCATTACAAAAGTATTATTTCCAGCAGCGGCAGAAGTTCCTGCGTTTGTGGATGGGTTAACCTTCATTTCAAATTGAAGATAAGAATTCCTTAAGTCAATCATAGAAGTTGAGGCTGGAATTTTTACTCGAATACGAGAGTTATTTGTTGGGTCAAAGACTGAACCAGCTTGGTCACTGATGATTTTGGTAGAATAATTAACAACAGGCATTGATTCCTTTACGGCAAACATATTTATAAATTAAACAAAGATATTATTTTTAGATATTAAGTTAAAAATGTCTCGGTGCTGACCCTTGAAACCTTGAAACTCCTAATGTTGAATCATAGGTATCAGCATCCTTTTGTTTTTTTTGATAATTGTTATAATAGATGGGGTCTGCTGGATATTGGTCAGGGTCTGGAGCAGTTCCCCCAGTTCCTTGTTCGCTCACATTACCCTCTTCTAAAAATTTTCCAATTGCTGAAATCGCTTGTCCCATTATATAATTACTAAAGATATTTTTTTAGAAATTATAAATTTATGGTGTCGCAAGAGTTGCTCCTAATACTGAACCCTTAACTGTAAATGTGTGAGAACCTGAACCATGCGAGTTTGTAATTTTAATTTTCATATATCTTACTGGAACAATACCTGATTTTTCAGTGCTTAATATAGCATCAGCACTTCCAAAAAGTGAAGAATCAGGAAATTCAAAAAAGTCACTTCCATTAAGAGAACCTTGAAATCCAACTTCATAATTAGTAGAACCTCCAGCTGAAACACTCATACTTATTATCGCTTGAATATTTTTTACACTTTGGATTTCAAATGCTCCACTTGTAACAGTATCACCATCAGCAATAGTTTGTGCGTTAATAATAGTATGTTCACTTCCATAAGAGTAAGTTTGCTCAACTGCTAATGTATCTTGGTCACTTGCTAAAACAACTGGAAAACTATTTGCTTTTGTTGCTTGTCCCTTAACAAAATCAGCAATTTCAACTTCAACATCTCCATTATTCGTAATATGTATTGGTTTTGCGGCATTCGTTCCGTTGCGACCCATAACAAGAACACCAGTATCACTTGCCCCAATAGCATCTCCTTCTTGATAAACTGTTCCTGAAAGTGTTTCACTATCAACAGATACAACACCATTAGCATCACATTTAATTGTTCTTAAATTACCTGAATTATTACCCAACATCATAGTATGTAAGGCGGTTGTTGTTCCATCGGCGGACACCACACCCTCTTTTGAAGCATCTACAATCAATGCTCCATTACCATCACATTTTACGGTGCGGTCTGTTCCTGAACCATCGTTGCCGTCATTTGCCTTCATTAATGTTGATGAAGAACTTGGACTACTTAACACATCAACTTGAAGATGTCCGTCGCTATCACATTTTAAAAATGTTTCTGTGGTTGCTGTTCCTATTGTTGTTCTACCTTTTAATCCAACAGCGAAGGAATTTGTTGGGTCATCTGTAATATGAGAGTTGGCGGAGTTTGCTGGAGATGTGTTAATAGTATTGACCACATTTGTTTGAAGATTACCAGACCCATCTACATGAATTTGGCGTTGAGTTCCTCCAGTTGAACCATCTTCACTTCCCATCACTTTACTTATTTGATTTCCATTTGTTTGGTTTGCTGCGGTTGCTAAACCTGTTTCAGGGTCAGGCTCAATATCCGTAAGAATATGACCAGAGGCATTTACAGCAACTTTTCTTGTTGTTCCTGAATCATCACCAAAGAGCTGAACATTCAAATTTCTATCGGTTGAAGTTGGATTTTCTTGGAGTTGAGAATCAGCATTAATCACCTTAAGCAATGGATTTGAGACATTATTAGTGTATCGTTGTTTATTCGGCATTATATATATTAATAGAGAAAATTATTAAAAGTTTTCGATTCCACCTTGTCTCAAAGCTGCTGTATCCATCACAGGAGATGCTCCTGTTTTAGGAACATTTAATGGAATATTTGTCTCGGCAAGTGCTTGAACGGCTTTGGCTTTATCGTCCATTTCTTGAACCACAGCATCTTTAGAATCCTGAAGACCTTTCGCAGCAAAGTAAATCCCAGCAATATCACCTGCGAGACCAACAACTGGTAAGGCTGCTCCAATTACACTTCCAGCAGTTCCTAAAGCAGAAGCGATTCCTTCAACGGCAGTATCACCCATAAGCATTCTTGCTCCAGTATCAATTTCTTCAGGGCTTAATTCTCCAAAATCAGCTCCCATTTGTTTTAATGTTCCAACATGTTCTTTAGTAAGAATTGGATTAGAATCCACTATTTGAGCAAGTCTTGATTGTTGAGCATCTCCTAACTCTTCAGCTGGTGCTGCTGCTTGTGTCCTAATATCATCTCCCATACTTTTTATTGTTGGGTCTGGTTCTTGACCTAAAACCTTAAATGAACTTTCTGGTTGAACTTCAGTTGTTGTTTCTTGTCCTATTACTTGTCTTGGGTCTTGAGAACTTGGTGGTAGTTTTGTTATTGGTTCATCTTCAAATCTCGCTTCTTCAATAGTATCACCAACTAACCTATCTTCTGGAACTGCTTGTAGATTTTTATATGAAGATGTATCAACTAATCTTGGGTCAAATTCATTTCCATAACCGTCTCTCGCAACTTCTTGAGATTGTGGAAATTCCTTTGGTGTTTCATTTAGAGGAAATGGTTTAGGATTTGATGGGTCACTCATATCTAAAGTTTTGGGGTCAAATGTTTCTCCATAGGCATCCTCAACTGTTCCCCCTGTAGGTTCATCAGTTACTCTAATTTGAGGTGTTTCAATATCTGTTCCTGCTTGTCGTCCAAATCCCTCAAAGTCCTCTCGTGGTGCGATTGGGTCTATACCTTGAGGGAATGGTTCATCTGCTGGTCTTATTTCTTCTGCTGCTGGTTCTTCTGGTGTGGGTTCTTCCTCTGTTGGGGCTTGTTGTTTTCTATATTCATCAAGTGCTGTTTGAAGTCTTGCTGTTTGTCTTGATAAATATCTTTTTCCAACAGCTGAACCTGCTTTATAGGCTAAATTATATGCTCCTGAACCACCTAATGATAATCCAAAAATTGCTGTGTCTCGATTTGCTTTTGCGTGTTCCATCTCATCATTATACGCCATAATTTGCTGTTGTAATCCAACTCCCTCTTGTTTTTTTGATTCGGCTAATTGTTCGGCATTGTTAAGTCTCATCGCTAATGAACCTTTTGCTGATTGATAAAATTGACTACTTGCTGACGACATTATAATATAAATAAAGATAATTAATTATTATTTTATTTTTCTGTAAAAATACTTATTTAAAGAAAAAATATTTACTTATTGTATAAAATGATTGAAGTAATAGCAAAAAAAATTGATAACACTCATATTCACTATGAATGCCCTTTTTGTAGCACAATAGGAAAAAGACAAGTAGATAATAAAAAGAAATATAAGACTATGAAGCCAACGATTCATAGACATGGAAGTGGAGGAAATACGGCTGACAGGACTGAGCATAGAAGTTCACATTGTTTATATAATAAAGAAGATGTTTTAATTATAATTGATAAGTCAACAATTCGAGAAAATAAATAATTTAATTATATATGCTTGAGGGTGAATATTTAGAATTAGTTGATGATTTGAAAAAAAAGTTTGATGAAAAAGATAAAGAAGTTGAAAAACTTAAAGAAAAAAATGAAGAATATAAAAAAACAATTTTAAGTATTTATGGTTGGATAAGAATATCAGCAATATTATTACATGAAGGAATTCTTGACGATGATACAGTTTATAATCAATTAGATAATTTGCGTTCGTTCTTAAGCAACTGGTTTGATGAAGAGATTTAATTAATATATTTATTTATATATATGACTGACCCTAAAACAGGAACAGGTAAGAAACCAAAAGGAAGTAATCGAAGATTATATACGGATGAAAATCCAAAAGATACGATACCAATAAAGATGACCACTTTTGAAGATGTAAAGAATACTATAGAAAAATTAGAGAAGTTATATAAGTCTGGTAAAAGACCACATATAAGAATAAGTCAAGTAGCCCAAGTATTAGAACAGAGATTAAGATTTATGGATGGTAAAAAAAGACAACATGCTTTATCTAAAAGATATACAGAGTTCCTTAAAAAAAGAACTAAGTTAAAAGATGAAACACAAAGAAAAAAATTAAAATTTAATTAAGTAAATTTACTTAAGAATAAAATATTGTATAAATATATAAAAATATGAATCTCTCCTATCACCCACAAAAATACTTTGACGAATATGCTACAGAAGAAGAAAAAATTAACATAACTTTTTATTTCAATAATTATAATTTAAAACAATTAAAACAATTATGTAAACAATCAAATATAAAACAATATAGTTATAGAAATAAAGATGAACTTGCTGTTATGTTAGCAACGAATAAATCTTTTACTGATTTAATGAACTAATTACTTCTTGTATTTATCCCAAATATCTTTATCTACTTTTCGTGCTGCTCCATTCATTATTACGGAGGCTAATCTTGCGTAAGCCCATTGTTGTTTTGATACATTGGGTCTTGAACCTGCTGAATAATAAGCAGCCATTCCTTTATCAAGGATTTTATCTATTCCAGTTTTTGAAATAATATTCTTTGATATAAAACTTGTGTTTGTTATTTTCTTATTGTATTTTTCCTCAAATTTTTTCACATGCGAACTTCGCTTGGTTTTATAATCAACCTTAGGTCGGTCTTTACCTTCCTTAATTGATTTAATTTGTTTTTCTTTATCTTTTTTTGAGAGTCCTTTTGGTATATACTTTGGGTTTATTTTTTTTGGAGGCATTCTTACTATTAGGTAAGATTTTATTTCCTTTTATCACTCCCTTTTCACCACGATACGCCATATAATTTAATCCAGCCTGTAAAGCTGAATCTTTTGTATTAAATGATTTATTTACAATAACATTAGTATGTAAATTTTTTAATTTGAATTTATCTCCATCTTTGAAAACTTGAAAAGGCATAATATATTATATAAGTATATTATATTATGGGGTTATTCAGTTTCCTAAAAAGAATTTCATGTAATTGTGCCAGTGATTGCCACTTAGACAATGAAACTAAAGAATTAAAATTATTTGTAAAAAAATTAGCCATTGATGACTTAAGAGAAATTAAAGAATATTTTGAAAAAAAAGGATTATGATTTATCCATAGCATAAGCAGCCTTACCTTTTCGCTTACCAGTTTTTAGTCGAGTTCCCTTTTTGGTCGAAAAATCTTCTGTGTCGCCTTCACGACCTTCTTTCTTTTCTTTCTTAACTCGAGAAACATTTACCGCTCCTTTAGTTCCTTTCTTTTTCTTATATTCAGCCGCTGCTCGTTTCATTACTTCTTTACCCTTAACATCAGGATGTGACTTACGCCATTTGGCTAAAAATTGTAACCATTCGCTCATGTTTATAAATTAAGTCAAGATATTAATTTGAAAAGAAG
>WLWG01001311.1_pt1 | contig 22866 bp, 15 predicted proteins | sample 6712871 | NCBI WGS metagenome assembly WLWG01 (sample SAMN12718693, study PRJNA515312) | sponge metagenome | isolation source: marine sponge | host: Mycale hentscheli | place: New Zealand: South Island, Marlborough, Capsize Point | collected 2003-05-01
CGTTGGGTAGTTCTAATTGAGGTATAATTATCTTATGATTTGTTGATGTATCACTCCAAGATATAAAAGCACCAGCTGCATCCCAAGTATAACTAGCACCAATAGTACCTCCACCTGCTAATATCGATGCACTTATTAATTGTAAGTACTCTCCATCTCCAGTACCACCAGCTAAAGTAAGTAAAGTAACTTCAGTTGTTCCTAATGCTTCTAATTGTGCAGTTGTAATTAAAATAGTCTTTGTAGCTATGTCTGGTGAGTTTGCTAATCCATTTACTTGACTTATAGAAAACTCATCAGTCGGCAATTTGAAAAAAACATCTCGAAGTGTTTGTTTATCTTGACGCTTGATGCATTGAATAAATTGTATTAATTGAGAGGCTGTTGCTTCTACTTGTGAATAGTATTCGATTGAATCTACACTACTCCATGATGCAAAAACCTTCTGCAAATCTGCTTCCATAGAATTTTTACACTCTGCATGCCACATGCCCAGCAAAATGGTTAGATCTGCTTTATTCAAAAAGCCAGTTAAATTATCCACCGCTGTCACAAAATCTTTATTCAACAAAATAGGCATGCACCGCTCGCTAATTAAATCAATCACTCTTGCCGATTCTAATGATTTTTCTGAGTCCTCATCTTTTGATATTTTTTCAGATGCTATCATCCGTTCATCTAAAGTCTTTAAGTCTGCAAAATCAGGTATCGAGCGCAGAGAATCTGGAAGTAACAAGTTAATTGTTTCCATGCTGCCATTTGAATTTAACCTCCTGTCTGCTGAAATAATGTGACCAATAAAGTCATTGAAATTGCGATCGACCGCCAAATAGTTGGCCACTTGAGTATAATCGCTATCAGTCAACATTACTTTCAGAGAGTGATCAACTAGCTGCTTTTGACCCTCCAGTGTCTTCAATTTATCCTCAAAATCATTTATTACCAGCACTGCTTCTAGCGATGGATAATCAACCATACCATCGATTGTCAATGTTTCAAGTCCTGATATTTTCTGTAAAAACAGTAACAATGCTTGTCGACTGTTGGCACTTTCTCCAGTAAAAATATCGCTAAGTAATGTTTGATTCACATGAATATAACTGAGTAATTTGGGACACTCACTCAGTTTTTGCTCAACCAGAGATTTCTTTTCATCAGTGATCATTTTTAAAATCAATGGGACCCAAGCTTCTTTCTGACAGTCTTTAAGTTTTTCAACAACGTCAGTTTTTAAATAATACTCTAAATCTTTCGCAATCAATGTTTCAAGAGCGCTGGGTGATATTCTACTGAATAACCAATGTTTAATCTCCAACATTGAAAGTGAGTATTTCGTCACTTCTTTGAATGAAAGTTTACGAATGATTTTGGTATAAACTGTGTCTATAGCTCGTTGAAATTGTCTATCTTCCATCGCTTGTGGTTGTCGCCCAGCTAATTGTGCTTTTATCCTTTTTAATTGATCACTCACAGTATTAATTTTTCTAGCCCAAGAATGATAAATGAGTTTTAATGTGGGAAATATTCGCTTCAATGAATACCGACAATAACTCATGAAATACAGCACACTTCCCAAGCTTCGTGCCATCAATGACAATCGATGAGGGTGTTTTAACCGATCAATGGTTTTATCAATCTTCTGCATGGTATATTTAATTACTTTGGCTAAGTGCACTCGACTGTATTTAATCCGATGCCCATTTTGATTGTTAATTTCACGCAATGCTTTGGTTACATATTTCAAAACCTGTCGCTTGAGATGCTCAGGATCTAAGGTTTGATCCTTTTTCAAATGTTGATCAATCCATACCATTATCTTTTGTTCAACTTCTTTTCCAATTTGTTTAAGAGCATGCTTATTATGGCGTTTTCTTGCTCTAAATAAACGTGGATAATAATCATTGAGCTTTAAATTATGGAGATTGAATATGGGCTTTTCGTCTCGCCCACTGAATTGAAAATAAGCAGGTTTTATCTGATCATCTAAACCACGGTTACGTCCCATTCCTTGAACCGCTTTACTTGGATTGTTGGTACTGCTAGCAGTTTGTTCAGCAATACTGATCACGGTATGTAAATGTGGGTCATTAAACCCTTCTGTTTTTTTATTGCTCACATACATACCAATGAAGCCTAAGCGAAACAATACATCACATGTTTCTTCTGAAAGTCCACTAAGATAATCTGGTCTAAATGCTGTTTCTCTAATTTCTGGATTCAATGTTTCTAATGAGGTATGCGGTCGCTGTTTAGCACGCTCTGATAAGATACCGGTGTCTTCATCGTACAATCGATAATTGTCTTCTATCATTCCGGCAAACGGCTGTGAATCAGCAATTGGAGTTTCTGAATCTCCCATGTTCGTCATGACTGCTACCATTGCGTACTTATCAGCATAGGCAGCAAATCTTTTTATGAACTCGTTTTCTTGGATTTTTGAGCTACAACTCTCAGGCTCTTTCAATGTTTTAAATTGTTGATTCCCACTTAATGGCCAATTATCAATAAAATCCTTCAAATCTTGTTCCCTGTCAGATCGTATCAAGATTTGAATTTCATTAGATAAAAAGGTAAGCAATTCACTGATATCCTTTATCAAGGTAATTCTCTCAAGTGTTTGTGCACCTATTTTCCCTGCCAATTTTTTCTGATAATAGTCTATGTTTCTTTGTTCATACTTATCGATGACCATTTGATAAAAAATATCAAAATTCTTCTTGCGTAATTGATTGTGATCTATCTCATCCAATTCTGTAATGTCCATCAAGACATATTCAATTAAATTATGAAATATGCTGCTCTTTAAATGTTGTAAAAGACTTGTCTTTGATAGATGAGTCTGTAATCGAGCCACTTCATCATTTTCTTTTTTATCTTCACTTTGTTTTGCTTGATGCGATGAAGTATCATCTGACTGTATCGCTGAAATATCTTCTCCAAGTTGTTGTTCCCTTGCTTGTTTGTCACACTCAGTCACATGCCATTCTATCGGTGGAAATTCAAGAAAATCTTCAACCTCTTCTCGATCACGAACATTTCCATCGACATAAACATTGCGAAGCTGCTCCCGACGCTTTAACTTATCTATCTGCACCTCCAGATCCGTCTCTACTTTATATGCCCTGCTTCTTTGAATTTTTAATTGCTTCCTTATGTCACTCACTTTCAATCCAAGTGCGTAACACAAATTAATCAGAGATTCATTTCCTTTGTTGCCATCCTCAATGAGACATAATATTTTACGCGCAGCCGGTACTTCCATTCCCCATCGCAAGGAAGAGGTACTATCGGACATGTTTTGCTGATTTTTTTGAATATGAAAAGGCAGTGTTTCAACCATGCTACTCGCCGCTGAGCTTCGATCAGGTTCAATAGTTCCCATGACTTTAAGCAACAGACTATTTTTCAAATTACGCCAAAACTCACTGCGCCAAAAACGATAGGTTCGTAGCTTATTTCGATCACCCATATTACGCGCTTGTCTCATATACAATTCAGGAAATTGTCCCTGCCCAGCTTCTTGTTTTTGACCGCTGGACATAATGGCAACCGGTCGGCAACCAGATAATTTATACGTTTCTTCATTGGGGGTGGCTGTTAAGAACATTGACAGCCTTTTTTTTGATAATTCAAGTAAGCGAACTCGACGTCGCTCAGTTTGCATGATTAAGTGTTGTTCATCAAAACTTAAAAAGATCCGCTCTGAATCGGCGTTCAACAATTTTTGATAGTGACCATCTAATAAGCGTTCACTGGAAGCAACGATCAGTTTTGCTGATGCAGTTTTTTCGGATAGCGAATTCAACAGGTGATCCGAATGATCATCATCTTCCCGAATAACATCAATCCCATCGACCAAAGCATCCGGCAACAATCGCCTCAAATCATCTTGGAATTGCTTAACCAATTTATCAGGAATAGCAAACACCCCATGATTACCCGATGTTGTTAAAACTAACATCCAAAGTGCTTGAACATAGGTTTTGCCCGATCCAGTTGCTAAGGCGACCAGCAAGTTAGTGATATCTTCTTCAGAATCTATTTTGGTAATGATATTGTGCAAAGTCACCAAGTGTGTGGTGTATAAATCAATTTTACCAGGCCCGCCAATGGTGTGCCCCATCAACTGATTGGTGGCTGTGTACTGCCCGGAGGGTGTTCTTTTGATAGTAAGTGGTTGTGATGCTAGTAATTCAGCTACCTCGCAATCAGAATAATCTCTAATTTTTTTTACCAGCGATTCATGGTCAGAGTCCGATGATTTACTCTCAGAATTAGCTTCAAGCGTCACTTGAAATGAATCATTATCAGTTGCGTTGATAGTGAGTTTATATAATTGCCCATCAATGATTATTGAATCGGGAGCATTAGATGTTGACTTGGATTCTTCACGCTCCTTAATGATATCAAGACATGAGTTAAAAAGACTTTTTCCCTCATTCAATGACCTTGTTTTGAAGAAGTGTAAGGCAGCGTAGCTTAAATAAACCGATCGTGCCGATGTTAACAGCAGTTCTTTATTTACTATCTTCATAAATGATTTATTATATCTCTATCATAGGAAGCTCCCTAAAATATCATTAATTGCTTAAGAAAACATTAAATTTTCCCTTATCAGCCCTTTTAATCTTTGCCTAGGATAGAAATCACTAACGGGGATAAAACTTGATACGGGATAAAAGTATTAATTAATATTTTGTTAATCTAATCCTGATAATCTCAACCTAAATTTCAATGTGTTTTATATAGTGTGGCTTTATTAAGTAAAGATCTTAAAACTTCAAATGATGTAATGAGTCATGAACTTTTTGATGAGGCATTGATATTAAATGAAGTTGATTCAAAAAAATTAGTTGACCAAATTGAGAATCGCAACTTCGAAGACAGCTCAATGAATGCCGATGTCTCATCTGAGCATGATGAGTTTATACCCAACAATTATTCTATCAGTTGGTATCGAAAAAATGGTGCTAATCGCGCAATTATATGGACTGATACCGCTCTGCAACAGTATAACAACCCACCTGCAATGATTGACTACATTACAAAAACACAATTAGAAGCAGCGGAAATTAAAATCAACGCCTATCGCTCCAACAAGGAAATGTGGCAAAGTTGGGTCATTGCAACGAGCAGCTTATATGCTATTTGGACGACTGCCGTCAAAGCAGCAGATAGTTATGACTATTCAGCTGATAACTTTCCAGTTCCCAAATTAGAATTACTGACACCTTTAGATAGCTTAGTTACGATATTTGCGCCGATTATCTCCAGTGCTATCTTATTCGGGTATCGATTTTATAAACATGGATCTTTCACCTTCACGAGTGAAGATCGTGAGGATCTTATAAGCTTCAATATGCAAATGCGCGGTATGATGATTGGCAATAATTTTGCCAACTCTCTTGTCAAAATTGTGTTTGAATGGAGCTTGGAATCTATAAGCCAGATCGCTATTCATTGTTTGCTCAGTGGTGCATTGACAGGAATGGGATTGATTGTAGCCAATTTTTTATTCATGACGTTAAAGGAAGGATTCAAAGCTGCTAAAGCGCCAGAACCACATGAAAATATTGTAATAGCTTTCTGGAGAGGTTGTAAACAAGCTGCAACTGACTTTATGAATCAAGATAATTTGAAATTGTTTGGTATCGGGGTTGTAACCGGAGGTATCCATTGTTTAGTTCCACTTTTAATGACGGCTTTAGCAGGATTGATTCCCCCTGTTGCTGCGATTGTAGTAACAGTTATAATTATTTCAGCAATGAATTATTGGATTCTTAACAAAGCAAAACCCACAAATAAAATAAAAGTCATTAACCAGCATGGTTTATTTTCCAAACCTCACAGTAACGAAAAGCCTGTAGTAGAAAATGTAGATGACAGCAAAACTTCAAACAGTCTGATCATTTCAGAAAATATCTGCATGTAACTTATAAATTTACATGTTCGGGCTAAAATTAATCAGTTTAGATTCCCGTGTGTCTGCCAACAGAATGCTAGAATTATCAGTAAACTCAGTAGATAACTGTTGTAAAAGTTCACTGTGTATGGACCAAGTATTGTAGGCTTTTGAAAATGCATACATACTTATAAAAATTGCTGCGGTGGCAATACCACTGGTTAAAACACTGGTTGCGATTAACAAACCAAAAATTGATGTGGTACCTGCTATGGCAATGCCACAGGTTAAAATATTCGTTGCAACCAGCAAGCCAAAAATCGATGTAGCGCCTATTGAAGCGGTGACTATCATAGCGAACCGCGAGCGTTTGATGCACTGTTGTAACTGTTGACAAGATTGAGTCAATGAATCAGAGTTTTTCATGATTGCTGTGAGTCTTTTTTTTATTTCCAAATGAAATTCAACATTGGATATGATCAACCCTGGCAATGTTACAGGACATGGAACAGCACTTGGCCAAAAGAACCCTAGGCTAAGATAATTCAACCGCAAAGAATTTGTTAATTGTGGGTGTGGAATGCTTGTAAAAGTTGTCAAAAACCATTGTACCGCTGCAGCACAATTATTACTAAGCAAGTGAGTAGGATTCTTTTCGTAATACGCTTTCCATTTATTTTCAATCTCGCTAGGATCCGCTTCAATAACAAATGTGCAAACGGTATTGGCTTGCGTTTCACGGCTGTTATCAAATTTCCTCCAACCTTTTGACTCCCTTTTCTTCTCACTTGGTTTTTTTGAACGATCAATGCAATAAAAAGTACCATCATCTTGGTTGTTCAAGGTAACACGAAGATGGCTACATTGTAGATGATGATAGTTTTCAATGTTTACTGTAATTTTTGATTTTGCCATATGAATCAAACAACCAAATTCACAATGTTTTTAATAGGTTACTATTTAACTATTAAGGAAATATTAAGGCAAGTGAAATGAGAAAGTGTCTGAATATTGTCCTCTATAGCCATCGTACTTGCAGCTGCGAATTTTAAGCGCGCATGGGACGGCATTTTGCGCCGTTTCTGATGAAAAAAATCCTCGAATGAGCTCGGCGAGTCCTGCGGTTTTTTTCAATCCAAACGGCGCAATCTATCAATCATCCATCGCCAACTGAGCCAATAAATCATTCAATTGATGCTCTGTTAGTACACGAACGCCCAATGCTTGAGCTTTTATCAATTTACTGCCTGGATCACGACCGGCCACTACAAAATTGGTTTGGCTGGACACACTGCCACTGACTTTGGCCCCCAACGCTATCAATGCCGCTTTGGCTTGTTCACGACTCATGCCTTCCAAGGTGCCAGTTAATACAAATCGTTGCTCGGCCAGCGGTTGTGCGCTTTGATCCATCGGTGCTGGTTGAGGCCAATGCACACCATACTTTAACAATTGCTCAATCACCGCTTGATTGTGCGGTTCGTGAAAAAAACCTACGACTTGCGTTGCGACCACCGGCCCCACATCATCTATTTGTTGCAATGCCTCTTCATCTGCTTGGCTAAGTGTGGTTAAGTCGCTAAAATGTTGCGCCAATACCTGTGCTGTGGTTTCCCCCACTTCGCGAATGCCCAACGCAAATAAAAATCGAGCCAAGGTGGTGGATTTGCTGTGTTCCAATGCCGTCAATAAATTGGTTGCTGATTTTTCCCCCATGCGTTCCAATTGCATCAACGCTGTGAGTGGTAACTGGTAAACATCAGCGATGGAATGCAGCAACTGCCGATCCACCAATTGATCAACCAACTTATCCCCCAATCCTTCAATGTCCATCGCTCGTCTTGCAGCAAAATGTTTAATCCGCTGTTTCAATTGCGCTGAACACGCCAATCCACCCACGCAGCGTGCGACAGCTTCTGCTGGTAAATGCAAAACGTCGGAACCACACACAGGACATTGCCTTGGCAATACAATCGCTTGGGTGTGTGCCGGTCGCCGCTCTTTGAGCACCGCGACGACTTCTGGGATCACATCGCCAGCCCGTCGTACAATCACCTGATCTCCTACGCGAATGTCTTTACGTGCAATTTCATTCATATTGTGCAATGTGGCATTGCTGACTGTAACACCACCTACCACCACCGGCTTAAGTCGTGCAACCGGTGTGAGAGCACCGGTCCGTCCGACTTGAAATTCCACTGAATTTACCGTAGTGATTTCCTCTTGTGCTGGAAATTTATGTGCCAATGCCCAACGTGGAGCGCGTGACACAAACCCCAGCTGTTGCTGCAAGGCCAACGCGTCAACTTTGTACACCACGCCATCCACTTCATAGGGTAAGCTGGCTCGTTTGGCTAATATTTCGGCATGAAATGCGAGGCATGCCATTTCATTAATGGCGACTCGATTTTCACTGCATACAGGAAATCCCCACTGTTGCAATTGTTGCAAGATCGCATGATGCGTATCTGGCAAACAGTAGCCTTGCACCTGACCAACGGCATACGCATAAAAATTCAACGGTCTGTGTGCCGTGATGTTGGGATCCAATTGCCGCAGACTACCCGCAGCCGCATTGCGTGGGTTGGCAAAGATTTTTTCCCCAGCTTGCTCGGCTTGTTCATTGAGTTTGATAAATCCTGCTTTGGGCATGAACACTTCCCCACGCACTTCCAACACGGTGGGAAAATCTTGCGTGCGCAATTGCAATGGAATGGCTTCAATGGTTTTCACATTCGCGGTAACATCTTCACCATTCATCCCATCACCACGTGTGGCCGCCTGGTAAAATTGGCCTTGCCGATAGGTAATGCTGACCGCTAATCCATCTAATTTAGGTTCACACACAAATGCCAAATCGTCCGTATCGTGTAATCGATCACGAATGCGCTTGCCAAAAGCCAATACTTCCGTCTCACTAAATGCATTGTTCAATGAGAGCATTGGAACAGTATGAGTAACTGATTGAAATGCTGTTGAGGGTTGCGCACCAACTCGCTGGGTGGGTGAATCCGGAGTAATCGATTCAGGGTGAGCTTGCTCTAATTGCTGCAATTGCATAAACAGCCGATCATATTCAGCATCCAAAATGCTCGGTGCATCCAATACATAATACCGATAATTGTAATCGTTGATTTGGCGACGCAACTGGTTAATCTGTTGTTCAATGTCAGTGGCTGTCATGAGAATACCTGAAAAAAATTGAAATTTACCGCAAAAATTATCCTTGATCCAATCCTAGCATTTACCTAAGCTACGTTGATGTTTGAACTATCCATTCACCAAGATTTAAAATTTTGGAAAATGGGACTTAATGACTCAACCAACCAGAGTAAATCGCTATGATGATTAATCCCACTACCATTGTTAAACTACACCGTCAGCTTACGTTAGATTGGCATCAATCACCACCGACGGTCGGTCAGACTGGCTGGCTAGCGTTGGTCGCGCAAAATCATTTGCACAATTTTCAACTGTGGCATGAAGAAGACAAAGCCCGACGTGATGATCAAGGTTTTGAATACGTGTATCACGCCAAACGCAATATTGATCATCACAATCAACAACGCAATAATTTAATGGAAGCCATGGATCAATTTTTGTATCAACAGTTGCAACCCGCTCAAGCTGATTGCCCGTTTAATTCGGAAACCCCAGGGATGATGATCGATCGATTATCCATTTTAGCATTGAAAGATTACCATATGGCCGAGCAAACACAACGAAAGGATGTTGAACAATCGCACCTTGATCAGTGCCAATTAAAATTGGATCGCATTCATCAGCAATTGACTGATTTACAGCAATGTTTGCAACAATTGATTGACGAGGTTATTGCTAAACGTCGTAGCTTTCACATCTATTATCAATGCAAAATGTACAATGATCCTCAGTTAAATCCCCAATTGTATACAGCAGCTACGCCAGATTAAGCCACTTCACTTTGCAAACGAACGCGATTTCTGTATTGAGTGATTCGATTTTCGACCAGCGGTGTACGTTTATGATCCATCACCATCGCATTTAATTCTTCCGCCAATTGTTTTACCACACTCAGCAACAATTCAAACCGTTCCTCATCGATTTGTGCATGACCAGATAATTCCATAAAAATCAATAACCCTTGGCAAGCAAATGAACCCATGTTTTGCATGTCGAACGTACCTGGCTCAGTGGCACATGCCAAACTGAATAAAATAGGCCCTTGCCCATGATCGTGTTGGTAACGATGGAAAATATCCATTTCGCCAAAGCGAAAACCATTTGCCAACAATGCTTGTAACAATTCATACCCAGCAAATTGCTGCTCATTACGCGCAAACACATTCAAGGCAATGATGTTTGAAACGGACGATTCAGTGGGCGTTTCATTGAGGGGTAGATTGTCTTGAACAATTACTGACTCAGAGTCAATTCCATCAGTCACAACCTCGTCTGCCTTCATCGAAGATGATGTCACTTGACGCACCGCCACCGCTTCATCATCCACCAATAAATCATGCATATCCCCCAAATCCGGTTCTGTATATAAATCCTGTTGTTGACGTTCTTGACGCATGCGAATCAATGCACCGACGACCAAACCAATCACGCCTATGATCAATCCAATCACAACCAATTTACCCACCGTTAACATGATTATTCCCCTTATGCTGCTTGTTGCTCTGCCAATGCGACGGCTTCGCTGACATCCACCGAGACAATGGTAGACACGCCCAATTCACGCATAGTAACACCAGACAAATAATCTGCCAATTCCATAGTAACCTTATTATGCGTGATGAAAATAAACTGTACTTGCGCTGACATTTGCTTCACCAAAGCACAAAATCGTGCAACATTGGCATCATCCAATGGCGCATCGACTTCATCCAACAAACAAAATGGCGATGGATTTAATTGGAAAATAGCAAATACCAACGCCACCGCAGTCATTGCCTTCTCACCGCCGGATAATAAATGAATTGAGGTATTGCGTTTACCCGGCGGTTGCGCAATCACATTCACCCCACTGTCGAGTAAATCATCGCTCGTCAATTGCAAATACGCTTGGCCACCCCCAAACAACTGCGGAAACAATTGGCGGAACGATTGATCCACTCGATCAAAAGTATCTTTGAATCGTTCACGTGTTTCTTTATCAATTTTATGAATGGCTTGTTGTAAGGTGGTTAACGCTTCAGTTAAGTCTTGGTGTTGGCTGGTTAAATAAGTATGTCGCTCAGCCGCGGTCTGACATTCATCGATAGCGGCTAAATTAATAGCGCCCAAGCGTTGAATTTGCCGCTCTAATTGTTCAATGGTCTGCTGGCATTCATTCTCAGTGAATCCATCGGGCAATTGTTCAACTACGGTGGCCACACAAAACCCCGCCTCGGTGATGGCTTCATGGATGGTTGCTGCGCGCACTTTGGCTTCTTGCATACTCAATTGGCATTGTTGTACTTGCTCAACCACACTGTGCAACGCTTGTTCTGCATCATGATGTTGTTGTTGATATTCAGTTAATTGATGTGCCAATCTATCCAATTGGTTTTTTGCTTCATTCATTTGCTGTTCAGCAACGGCTTTCAAACCCAATTGTTGTTGCAACTGTTGTTGCTGTTGTTGATCAGGATCCATGACTTGAGTTAACGCTTGTTGCCACTGCTGCAAGCGTTGTTGCAATTGCTCAATGCGTTGTTGTGCACGTTGCCGATGTTCTTGCAAGCCCTGACGCTGTGACTGTGCAGATTGTAATTGTACTTGCAATTGATGATACTGCTCACGCGCTTCATGACTCAACTCACGCGCTTGACTCAGTTTGCTTTTGATGGTTTGTTGTTGATCCAGTCGTGTTTGCCGCTCATCGGCTTGCTGTTCCAAGGCAGTTAATGCTTGCTGCCATTTATAGCGTGTTTGTTGTAATTGTTGTTGTTGTTCATCTACTTGTTGTTGCAACGTTTGTAATTCTTGCTGAATTTTTTCTGAGCGTTGCACAACTTGCTGATGGCGTTGTTGATCAATTTGCAATTGTGCTTGCGCTTGAGTAAGCCTGCGATTGGCTTGCTGGGCTTGTTGCTGATAGGTATCGGCTTGTTGTTCTAAATCGGTGAGTTGTTGTTCACCTCGAGTCAATTGCTGTTGCAATTGTGTGATTTGTGTTTGGTTAACGATCAACTGCTCCGTCAATTCAGCCAAACGGACCTTGCGTTGTAACACCCCACCCGCTGCATCATCGGCGGCTCGATTCACTCGAATCCAATGCGTGCTCAACCAAAGGCCTTGGCGTGTGACCACCGATTGAGTCGGAGTTAATTCAGTACGAATTCGTAACGCCGTTGATAAGTCTTCAGCCAAATACACCTGGTCTAACTCAACCATCACATCGATTGGCAAGCCTTTCACTTGGCTAGCCAATGTTGGGGAAGCAGTGGCCGTTGTGACATCGGTTGCCGATGTTTGCGAAGGATCAATAAATTGCCACTGTCCATGAGTCATTTGTTCAACCCATCCGGCGACAGTCGGCACATCGTCAATACAAATGGCTTGTAAATCACGTCCCAGCACCGTTTCAACCGCAACTTCCCAACCAGGAATCACATCAATTACTTCAGCTAATCGCTGTTGATGATCCAATTGATGTTGCACCAACCAGTGTTGTGATGCTTCGTCTTGTCGACCCAGTGCCGCGTCTTGCAGCAATTGCAATGAAGTTTGTTCTCCATGCCATGTTTGTCGTTGACGCTTCACTTCGTCTAATTGATGATGAATTTGCTGATGCGCGTGTTTTTGCTGCTGAATCTGTTGCTTGGTTTGGGTAATTTGATCCAAGTAGTTCGAGTGTTGTTGCTGATGATGGTCAATTTGTGCTTGACTGGTTTCTATGGCTTGGCTCAACTCGGTCAATTGTTCCTGGTTTTGTTCGGTTTGTAACGCTTGGATACGGGTGTGCAATTGCTCAATGCGCTGCTCAATATGTTGAATAGTGGTCTGTGCCACTTGGGCCGTCTCATTGGCACGCGCGTGTAGCTGTTGGAATGTCTCCCATTGTGTTTGCCAATCGGTGAGCGCTTCTTCTTGATCAGCAACCACTTGTTCATGTTGCTGTACTTGCTGCAACTGTTGCTGCGTGTGTGGTGTAATTTGATCAATCAAGTTGGTTAATTGGGTCACTTGGTGTTGATCTTCGACCAAGTCTTGCTTGGCGATGGCAAGTTCTGCCTCAACCTGGGCAATATCGTGTTGTAATTGTTGCTGACGTTGCTGTTGATGTTCAATCACTTGTTCTAAACGAGTGATTTCATGTCCTAGCTGATAAAATTTCTGTTGCTCGTTTTGCCAGGCATCGTGTTGTTGGGTATGTTGTTGCTGTAATTGTTCCATTTGGGTTGTTAGTTGGGTCAAACCAGCCTGATGCTCCTCTTGAGTCACCGTATGTTGCTGTAATTGTTGTTGCTGCTGCGTTAATTGAGTTTGTAACGTTTGATGGCGCAATGCTTGCCATTGCGCCTTGGCTAGCCGTTCTTGTTCACGCAATACTTTGTAATGCTGCGCAGCTTTGGCTTGGCGCTGCAATTTTGTCAATTGTTGTTCCAATTCTTGCAAAATATCTACTACCCGCTGTAAATTCTCTTGGGTGTGTTTGATGCGATTTTCCGTTTCTCGTCGGCGCTCTTTGTATTTGGAAATTCCAGCAGCTTCTTCTAAATAAGCACGCAATTCTTCTGGCTTGGCCTCAATCACTCGGCTGATCATGCCTTGCTCAATAATTGAATAGCTGCGTGGACCAAGACCCGTACCCAGAAAAATATGGGTAATGTCTTTGCGACGGCAACGAGCACCATTGAGAAAAAATTGCGACTGGCCGTCGCGATTGACTACACGTTTGATGGCAATTTCATGATAATTGGCATATTCGCCGGAGAGCTTGCCCAAGCAGTTGTTAAATTGCAATTCGACACTGGCTTGGCCCACTGGGGAACGCTCAACCGATCCGTTGAAAATAACATCATCCATCGATTCACCACGCAAATTGCGAGCTGAACTCTCCCCCATGACCCAACGCACCGCATCGATCACATTGGATTTACCACACCCATTGGGACCGACAATAGCAGTCAAGCGGTTGGGAAAGACGATTTTAATCGGATCAACAAACGACTTAAATCCAGCAAGTTGAATGGCAGCTAATTCCATAAAAACATCATACGTCAGTCAAATAAAGTCGATATTCTAGCAGAAATTTACAAATCCCCAAGGTAACTATTTCATCACCGTTAACACGAAAAGCCCTCTTTGACGTATCTTGGATGAAAATCATACTTCAAAATGTTCAGATAGCCATCCATGCTGTGCTTTAAAAGTTATCTATACCCATTCCACTTGCAGCTGCGAATTTTAAGCGTGTATTGAATGGGTATAGATAAATCTTCTAAACTTAAAGATAAATATTTGTGTGCGAGTTTAATTATGAATAATGCAACTAAAACAATCGCTCTACTCACAGTTATCACTTATGTTTCTATCAGTATGCTAGGTTGCAGTAACGTCTCAGGCAGTGATACAGGAACGGTATTAGGTGCGGCCGGTGGCGCGGGGCTAGGTTATTTAGCCGGTGACGGTGTAGGCTCTATCATTGGTGCAGGTGTGGGTGCTTATGCAGGCAAAAAAATTGGTGAAAAATCAGATCGTAAAAAAGACAATCAGCCATAAGAAAAACTGCTCTAGTGAACCAAAAGTATCTTTTTACTTAACACCAGCATTGAACCAATATCAGACGATTATTGGAACTGTTCATCTAAATATTGCCGAATACGCTGAGCAAGTGCCACACTAATCCCAGCAACGGCCGCCAATTCCTCAACATTGGCTTGCTCAATGGCTTGCAAACCACCAAAATATTGCAACAAGGCTTGCCGGCGTTTTTTACCAACCCCGGGGATGGTTTCTAAAACTGAGCGTAACTGTTGTTTGGCCCGCTGCTGTCGATGACCGGTAATAGCAAATCGATGCGCCTCATCTCGAATTTGTTGCAAACCATGCAATGCGGGTGAATCAGCGGGTAAATACAAGCCTTCATGTTTTTCAGGTAAATACAAGGTTTCCAACCCCGGCTTACGACTGCTGCCTTTAGCAATCGCTAACAATTGGACGCCACTGATTTGCAATTGTTCAAAGACTTGTTCCGCCACGGCTAATTGTGCTTTGCCCCCATCGATGATCACCAAATCGGGTAACTTAGTTTCAGCGGCTTTCAAGCGCGTGTATCGGCGGATCAACGCTTGGCGCAACGCCCCATAATCATCGCCAGGCGTGATGCCGGTAATATTGAACCTTCGATAATCATTTTTCACTGCACCACTTTGATCAAACACTATACAGGCAACTATGGTTGCTTGGCCTGCTGTGTGGCTGGCGTCAAAACACTCGATGCGCTGGGGAATACTGGATAATCCCAGAGCTTGTTTCAATTGTTGTTGCCTTTGAGTTAAATCCTGTTGTCCAGCCAATCGATGGGTTAACGCTACCTGTGCATTGGTATTGGCTAATTTGACCCAGTGCGCTCGCTGACCACTGACACGATGTACCACTTGAACTTTTTTTCCTAACTGTTCACTGAGTGCATCGCTCAACCATTGAACCTCAGGCAATGCCAAATTGGTAATAATCACGCTGGGAATTTGCTCGGCATGCAAGGTGACCCAGTAATGTTGAGTAATAAACGCGGCTAAAATATCCGCAGCATCGCTGTCGGGGGGGGCTTTGGGAAACCATGCTTTACCTGCTAATACTTGACCAGCACGCACAGCCAACCAATGCACACAAGCGATGCCCTGCTCCATGGCGACCGCCATCACATCAACATCGCCTTGGCTACCAGTGATAAATTGCTGTTGTTTGATGTGACGCAAACTGGTGATTTGATCACGTAACTTGGCTGCTAACTCAAAATTCAATTGATCACTGGCTTGCTGCATTTGATCAATCAACTCCTGGATCACTTGTTGATCTTTACCTTGCAAAAATAATCGCACATGACGAATTGCCGCTTGATAATCAGCCGGTTTAATGTATTGAACACACGGGGCAGAGCATCGTTTAATTTGATATTGCAAGCATGGCCGAGTGCGGTTGCGAAAAAAACCATCTTGACATGAGCGTACTTTAAAAATTTTCTGTAATAAACTCAATGTTTGACGTACCGCACCCACATTTGGATACGGACCGTAATATTCACCGGGTTGTTGACGATTGCCACGATACAAATCGACCCGTGCAAACACTGGATCATCAGAAATACGAATGTAGGGATAACTTTTATCATCACGAAAGTAAATATTGTATTTGGGTTTTAATTTTTTTATTAAATTACTTTCCAATAGTAATGCTTCATTTTCACTGCGGGTGACCATCACTTCAATATGATGGATGTGCTTCACCAATGAATGAATTCGCGGATTGACCACTTGCTTAGTAAAGTACGAGCGCACTCGTTTTTTTAAGTTGCGCGCTTTACCCACATAAATCACCCGTCGATCAGCATCCAGCATTTGGTATACGCCAGGACGATCTGGCAATTGAGAAAGGGTTTGTGTAAGGTCGGATTCAGACATAGCACTGGTTTAGATTAAATGAGTCACCCATTGATGCTGGAGTGCAAAACGCGTTAATTCCACATCATTTTTAACACCTACTTTAGCAAACAATCGGTATCGATAGCTACACACTGTTTTAGCGCTAATAAATAATTTAGCAGCAATCTCAGCCACCGACTGGCCTTGCACAATCAATTGCATGACCTCTCGCTCCCGTTCGGACAAATCCAACAACAAAGCAGTGGGATCCTGATTGGTGGTCTTATGCAAAGCAATTTTATGCGCAACCAGTGGGCACAAATACACCTCGTTTTTAGCCACTTGTTCAATGGCATGCAGCAACTCCTTGATAGGTGAACATTGACTGACATACCCTTTGATCCCTATTTGCAACAATTGTGTGACTTGTGCGGGCACAATCGTTTGACTCATGCCAATGATACCCAACGTTGGTTTGACTTGCAGCCATTGGCGAATGGCTACCACATCATCCACATCTGGCAATGGGCAATTAACAATGACACTGTTGATTGGATGATCAGTAATCCATGACAATGCTTGCTGTCCTGTGAACACACTTGCGATGACACGAAGTTTGTGCTTTTTGAGTAACAGATCCATTGCCTGGCAAACCATCTGTTGTTGGTCAACCAACAAAATATTCGTCAATGCTTGAACTCCTAACTATTGAGAATTACCGATCATCCCAAATCAAACTGATATCTGTTTGAGAAAACCAGTGATATCGTAGCACGGTCACTGGGAAGCACAATAGCGGATACTCCCAAAAGAGCGAAGGGAGTATCCCACCCCATGTCAAGCTATAAATTCTACTTGCGTTTGATTTTTGTCGCAGGTGGTATTTTAAGCCTGCACGCGGTGATAGCTGACAAGATTTTGATTGAAAAATTCGCCAGGCTCATTCGAAGATTTTTTTTGAGAAGCGGCGCAACATGCCGATCAAGGCACGTTTAAAATTCGCAGCTTCAGCTACGATGCAGATAGAAAGACACCACTCGATGAAAGCTTAAAATTCATAGATATTGGCGGAGAGGCAGGGATTCGAACCCTGGGAGGGGGGATACCCCTCAACGGTTTTCAAGACCGCCGCATTCGACCGCTCTGCCACCTCTCCAACAAGGGGGCAAAGAGTAGCGCAATTATTTTTTTTTTACAATTGAAAATTCAAGTTCTTACCCTCCATTATCCATTTCAAAAAAAGATGTCACTCCGTAGGTAATTAAAATTCGCATCTTGGTGTGAAATGGGTATATATGCTAAACTTATCGATTAATTTAACCATTACATTGGAGAAACAGTCTCATGAATCAGCTTAATGTCCAACGCGGTGCGGCAAGCGTTATTGAAATCAACAAAGTGCTGCGTAATACTTATTTATTGTTGGGCATGACCTTATTGTTCAGCGCTTTGACCGCCGGTCTTGCTATTTTCACCCAGGCAACGCCATTAAATCCTATCTTGGCCATTGTCGGCATGTACGGTTTATTATTTTTAACACAAGCGATGCGCAACAGTGCTTTGGGATTGGTTTGCACCTTCGCTTTTACTGGATTCATGGGCTACATTATGGGTCCTTTATTGTCTTATTATCTTACCGCCTTTAGTAATGGCAGTGAATTAATCATGACCGCTTTGGGTGCTACTGGCATTATTTTCTTTGCTTTGTCTGGTTATGTCATGACCTCCCGCAAAGACTTCAGTTATTTATCTGGTTTCTTATTCGTTGGTATTATCGTTGCATTTTTAGCAATGATTGCTAGTTTTTTCTTAGCCATTCCAGGCTTGCAATTGGCAGTGTCTGCCGCATTTGCTTTGATTTCTTCTGGCCTTATTTTATTTCAAACCAGTGCCATCATTCACGGTGGTGAACGCAACTACATTATGGCAACCATCACCTTGTATGTATCTATTTACAATTTATTCCTCAGCTTGTTAAACCTATTTGCCGCATTCAGCGGTCGTGACTAACTGGATACGATCTTCACAATTTAATCAACAGAATTTAAATTCATCAAGGCGGCGCCAACCGCCTTGATCTCTTTTTGTTTCCCAACCGCTGATTTAACCTTCCTCAATTTTGCATCTTCAAAGACGATGGATATAAAACCGAAGGGATCCATACAAATTACAATCACACTAACAGTTTCCGTCTTTTTTACGGATGCAATTAATTAGAAAACTTTGTACAGTGGTTGGATTAAAATGTTGCTGTTGATGAATCCGAATGATTGAAGATACTCAGCCTTGCCAAACGAGCCCACATCAAGTATCCGATAAGTTTTTTAAAAACATGCTGCAACACCCACAAGCTGCAAAAGATTTTTTACAGCACCATTTGCCATCCACTTTACAACAGCATGTTAATTTAGAAGAATTAACCCTGATGCAGAATACTTTTGTTGATCGTCATTATCGTAAAAAAGAAGTTGATGTTTTATATCAAACCGCTTGGCAAGAACATTCATTGTACTTATATCTACTGTGTGAACATCAGACCCAGCCAGATCGATGGTTACCCTTACGCTTGCTTAATTATTTAGTGAGAATTTGGGAGTTTCATCATCGTCAACATCCAGATAGTAAGAAATTACCCTTAATTTACCCACTGATATTTTATCCAGCTAAAAATCGCTGGAAATATTCATTGGATCTTCAATCGTTAATTGATGCACCAACAGAATTGATTGACCGTTATTTTTTAAAACCTGCGCAATTGATTCATCCACAACCTGTCAATGAATTTGAATTGGCCAACCACCCATGGTCAAGTACCTTTGGTTCAGCCATGCATCATGTGACCGCACGCTGTACCTTGCCAGAGTTGGAACGAATTTTTCCTACTTTAAATCAGTTAGCACAGCGTGGAAAAATAGCTTATGTCATTGAAGTGCTCGACTTTATCATTGTCAAAGGTGACGGAGATCCCCTAGAATATCAAAAGTTAATTGAAAAACATTTTGACACACCATTGGAGGAACAATTGATGACACTGGCTCAGCGATTTGAACAACGAGGAATCCAAGAAGGAAGACAAGAAGGAAGACAAGAAGGAATTCAAACTCAAGCAACTCAAACGGCCGAACGAATGTTAACCATGGGGCTCCCTGTTGAAATCATTGCTAAAGCCACTGGCTTACCCTTAGAGGAAATATTATCCATTCAAATAACAGGTAGCCGTCAAGACGGCTAATAAATACCCATCTTGACGTTACAAACTTTGTTCACGGTTGGTCAACTAGGCACCCCTAGCTTGGCACAGCAAATTCTTCATATCCGTCACAGCACGCCCTAAACCGGTAAACAACGCTCTGGCAATCAATGCGTGACCAATATTCAATTCATGAATCACAGGGATTGTGGCAATGGCAGTCACATTATGAAAATGCAACCCATGTCCGGCATTCACAATAAAACCTTGTTCATGCGCATAATGAGCAGCGTGAACAATGCGCTGCAATTCTTGAGTCTGCTGGGCGGGTGTGGCAGCATCGGCATACGCGCCGGTATGCAATTCAACAACGGGGGCTCCTGTTTTTTTAGCAGCGTCAATTTGCTCAACATCTGGGTCAATAAACAATGATACTTGGCTGCCAATTGCCGTCAACCGATAGCACATTTGCGTAATATCGGCTAAATGACCCTTCACATTCAAGCCACCTTCAGTGGTCAATTCAGCACGATGCTCTGGCACCAAACAACAGTGCACTGGTTTTATGCGCTGAGCAATCATCAACATATCATCGGTTACAGCCATTTCTAAATTCATGCGAGTTTGCAAAATATCATTGAGCAATGTCACATCACGTTCTTGAATATGACGTCGGTCTTCGCGCAAATGCACGGTGATACCATCCGCTCCAGCTTGTTCAGCATCAATAGCCGCTTGAATCGGATCCGGGTAGCGCGTTCCTCTGGCCTGACGAATGGTTGCAATGTGATCAATATTGACCCCTAGTAATACTGCTGCCGTTGACATCATCAAACTCCTCGTGATCTTTTATTCACTACCAACAAACAATTGTCGGCTCATTAATGGTTTATCACCGATAATAGAAATTAATGCTAAGCGCATCAATCGTTTAGCCACCGGCAATACCAATGACCCATGGCCTTGAGCGAACGTTAATAAATCCGCGCCTTTAAATCGATTACTCTCATCACCTACCGCCCTGACAAATCCTTCATCCACTTGGAACACATATTCCCATTGTGGCTGCAGTGGTTGTCTCGTCTGTGCTTCAACAAAATCGACCCCATAACCTAAGATTTGCAGCAATTGCCATTCAAATTGTCGTAAACACAACTCCAACGGTGCTAAAGTTGCTAACTGTTGCAACGTATATTCATACAAAACAAAAACATCTGGATGAGCTTCTTGTTTGGGCAACGCTCGCAAGAGTAATTCATTCAAATAAAATCCACAATAATATCGGCTGACAGGTAAGTTAAACCATTCCGTGCGAGGCTCTACATCGGTCAACGTGAATAAATCACCTTGTCCGACCGTATCAATTTGCACAGCGGTAAACGGACGTAACCAATGGCGCCAGGGTTTGCGCTTTACCCCTTTGGCCACTACTCGTAAGCACCCACGTGTATGACAAAATACATCCACCAATGCGCTGGTGTTACGATAGTCCCGCTGATGCAAAACCCAAGCTGGAGTGAGAGAGCTCATTGATTGGTATATCCTAATTCCGTCAACAATGTCGCATTGTCCGACCACCCAGATTTTACCTTCACCCACAATTGCAAATACACTTTGCTCGCTAATAATGTTTCCAATTGTTCACGCGCGCGTTGCCCTACTTGTTTTAACTTTTGTCCTTTATGGCCAATGATCATTTGTTTATGATTGGGTTTATCCACCAAAATCAATCCGGAAATTTTGGTTAATTGTGCTTGTTGTTCAAACTGTTCAATCACGACAGTCACTGAATAAGGTAACTCATCCCCTAACAATCGAAATAATTGTTCACGAATAATTTCACTGATTAAAAATGTCTGACTGCGGTCTGTTATTTGATCTGCTGCATACAAGAAAGGTCCCGAGGGTAACTCAGGGATGATGGTTTGGCGTAAAACATCCAATTGGATATTACCCTGAGCTGAAATTGGAATGATGCTGCTAAAGGCATATTGTCGACTGATTTGATCGATAAATGGCAACAAGGTTGCTTTATCTTTCACTTGATCAATTTTATTCACCGCTAAAATAACTGGGCAGGTCACATGGGTTAATTGTCGAATGACCCACTCATCTTCTGCCTGCCATTTCAACGCTTCAATCACCACCACAATCACATCCACAGCTCTTAATACTTGAATGGCTGTGCGATTCATATAGCGGTTCAACGCACGCTTACCAACTTGATGTAAGCCAGGTGTATCGATGTAAATAAGTTGATGATGCGCTTGCGTGTCGATGCCAATGATTTGATGGCGTGTGGTTTGTGCTTTGCGTGAAGTAATGCTGATTTTTTGCCGAATTAATTGATTGAGCAAGGTAGATTTACCAACATTGGGACGACCAATAATGGCGATGAATCCACACACGGTTGATACAGACGAAGCTTCATTCATAATGACATTTTAACTCGGTTAATAATTGACTGGCGGCGGCTTGCTCAGCTTTACGACGACTGGCCCCCACGCCTTGAACAGTGTGCTCCCATTGCACCACTTGACACGTGACAGTGAACACTCGTTCATGTGCTTGTCCGGTCACTTCCAATACCGTGTAAACTGGCAGTGACCACTGTTTGGCTTGCAACCATTCTTGCAATTGCGATTTTGCATCTTTCAATCCCACCGGATCAAGTGACAGCGCTTGAAAATAAGTGGCAAATAAATGCTGCACCACCTGTTGGCATGCAGCAAGTCCACTATCCAAATAAATCGCCGCCAAAATCGCTTCTACCGCATCGGCTAACGTTGAACTGCGTTGATGACCGCCTGTTTTATATTCACCAGGCCCCATGACCAAATGCTCACTCAATTGCAAAGAGCGACCAATGTTCGCCAAGGTATGTCCTTTGACCAGTGAGGAGCGCAATTGACTTAACTGCCCTTCACTGGCCTCTGGAAATTGTCGATATAATGAATCAGCCATGATTAAACTTAACAGCGCATCACCTAAAAATTCCAAGCGCTCATTGTTTTTCCCCTGAACACTGCGATGGGTCAACGCCATCGTGAGTAGTCTTGGATCTTCAAATGAATAAGTCAGTTTACGCTGTAATAAAGTTAATTGCATGCTCACTTAATTTTTTGCCCAGTTCGTTGCCAGCGAACCTGTTTGTTACGCTGATTCCAACTCAACACAATCACCATCGCCTTGCCAACGATCAAATCATCACTGACAAA
>WLWG01001312.1_pt1 | contig 22857 bp, 42 predicted proteins | sample 6712871 | NCBI WGS metagenome assembly WLWG01 (sample SAMN12718693, study PRJNA515312) | sponge metagenome | isolation source: marine sponge | host: Mycale hentscheli | place: New Zealand: South Island, Marlborough, Capsize Point | collected 2003-05-01
GACTCTATTAAAATTGGTTTGGTTGCCGGTTTAGTATCGGTCGCCAAATCCATTTCGGCTCGCAAAGTCGGTGACGACTCTGCCTCTATAGCAAGGGTAAGTGAACAGTAATGAGTGACGCGTGGCTCAGCCCAACAAACAATTCTAATAAACGATCTATCCGTGAAGTTCAGATGGCTTTAGGTTTACATGCTGATGGACAATATGGTCCTCGGCTTGTTGCTGCTGTTTCTGAGTTTCAGGCTACGAATAATTTGCTTGCCGATGGGTTGGTTGGTCCGTTGACTTGGGCTGCGTTTAATGGTGAGAAGCCGAAAGCTAAGAAGAAGGCTCCAGCCAAGAAGAAGGCTGAACCGAAAGAAGCTGAAGCGAAAGCGCCAGCAAAAAAGAAAACGCCAGCCAAGAAAAAAGCTGCGGCTAAGTAACTGAGGCCAGACGCGAAAGAACCGCTCCCTTAGGAGCGGCTCAATCGTTGGTTTTATCGGAAGTGTTATTCAGATGGAACCGCCCTCTGTATGAATTGGTCCCGTGGGGTGGTCCAGTCCCATGCGTCTGTGTCGTCGTATTTTTCGACCTTAAGTTCGGCTTCCATTTCTTTCAGGACTGAAGGCATGACGGCGGCTACGTCTTGGTCGCCGCTGTAGTTTTCTTCGACACAAGCGGCGAGGGTAGAAGTGGAAAGTGGGCCGCAGGCTTTCAGTTCGTAGGTGACTAGTTCTTTGATGGACTTTGTGTTTGTCATTTCGTTGGCTCCTTTGAGGTTTGCGTTTGCTGCCATGACAATAACTATACACACTAGGGGGACCCCTTGCAACTAAGAAGGGTAAAAAGATGAGAATATTTGAGATTATTTTCTAGGACCAAAAAATGAAGATCCCGTGACCGTACAGGGGCCACGGGATCTTCTACTCGTTGGGAGTCAAGGAGGGAGTTATGACAGCAACCGCCTCAACCAACGAGCGTTATGTTGTTTCCTGCACAATAGCAGGAACGTTCTCTTTCAGCCACTGGTCAGCGTGGCGCTGGAAACCTTCATCCATCATGTAACGCCAGATTGCTTCAGCGTCGTTACCGGCTCTCGTTAGCAGCGTTTCTGCAAACTCATCAGGAAGCTGAAGCGAACCTAGACGATTCACTAAAGTGACTACCGCAGTTTGCTGCCGCTTAGACAGATCAGTGATGCGATGAACTACCGTCATTCGATCACCAGCATTTCAAGCGTCGGCTCAAACTCTTGGTCTGCTCTATCGCGTAGGCGTGGGTTCGTGAATCTGTCAACGAACTCGTCGCCGGTGCTGATTTCGCCGTTGTACTCAACCATCAGTTCATCAGGCATCTGCGTTCCGAACTTGCTGGTACGGGTAGTCCAGTAAACCTCTGGCGTTGGGTACTCAGGGTCAATTTCACTAATCCCGATTCCGAAGCCTTTGTTGGTGCGGTCATCGCCTTGTAGTTCGTTGAAGATCATGCGAGTCAAATAATCTGGGTTGTTCCAAGCGTCACGGTTATCGTCAAGTGCTTTCGCAAGTACCTGACAGATTTGGCTTCCTCTCCAATGTGTGTAAAAGAAGATGCTTGCTTCTCCGCTGGCTTCTCCGACTAGCGGTTGATTGATCTGGATGTTTCCTCTATCACCCATGACAGTCCTTTCTGTTGTTGTTGCTGTCGTACTGCGGAGAGGAATTGAACCTCTCACTTCCCCGAACTTCGGAGGTAGCCTTTCGCAGCCCTACCCTGTGTGAATCAGGCGTTCACCTCGTTCATCCGGTTCAAGAAGTATTGGGCTTCTTCAGAGTGGACCACTAGGTCGTAGATGTCGTGCATTTCGCCAAACAACATTTTGGAAGCCAGAGCCTGAGCTTCAGCCATAGTCTTGAAGCTCTTGCAATGGTCTAGTTCAGGGCAACTCACGACGAAAGAATGTTCTTTCTCGCCAGTGCCTGCGGTAACGGTTACGCCTTCAATGGTGACGTTGAAATCAAGATTTGTGCGATTTCCTGTGAAACTTAGTTTGCGTGTTTCTGTATTCATTTCGGTTCCTCCTGCGGTTTCGGTTGCTGTCATGTAATGAACTATATCGACTAGGGGTAACCCTGTCAACCTTAATCAATAATTAATTTGGAATATTTTCAGGCCTACTTCTCCATAAGTACTGCGGACCACGATGCCGCTCCGGACGATCAGAGAACGTAGTCTCTTGCCTCTCACAAGTTGGGCACACAACACGCTCAATGAAACCTGCTGACTCAGCGCTTCGCATCAACGGCCCGAGCAGCCGATTGTCATGTAACTCAACACCCCATGCTTCAAGTTTCTGGTGAACGGCATCAGTCGTCCATTGGGTTGTCGGGTGTGCTTGTCGCGCTACCTCAACGATGGCCCACTTCGCAGCACGCTTTGAATCAAGACTGGCGTTAGCTTCGACTCGCTGCATCCCATCGTCACGTAGTTCTGCGCCACTGAATAAATCGCTCATGATATTTCAGCTTGCTTTATTTTCGCTATGCGAAGTGCCCGTTCGACGTAAGGCATCAGGCGTTCCGGATCAGCTTTCGCCCATACCCTGAGGTGCTGTTCGTATTCACTCATTGAGTCAGACATCACTAGATTCCCTCTCGTTCATTTAGTTCTTCGATGGTTGGGCCGTCCGCCCATTCCCATTCAGGGCCAATCGTGATGCGGCCTTCCATAACGAATTGAGCAGCCCGGTGGGCGTTTAGGTATTTGCCATATTCACCGGCCACCCTTCCTCGTTCTCTGGCTGCCTTCTTCTTCGTCGCATCCGTAGCTTTACCGGTGTTCTTCTGGGGTTTGGCTTTGATCTTAGAAACCGCTTCATCTCGGATGGCTGCTTGTTCCTCCGGTGGCAAACCGTCCCAGTAAGCCCTTCCGTGAGCGAGGGTTGCTAAAGTTCGTATCCATGCCTTAGCGCGTTCGTTTCCGTGAGCCGCAGCTATAACAGTCTCGACGGTTTGAAGCTCAACCCGAATATCAGATTTCAGCAACTCTAAGTCTTGTTCTTCTTGCGACATGTTTTTCAACTTCTTCACAAGTTTTGGTTTTTTTGGGTCATCCAATGGTTCTCTGGGGTCTACAACCTCAGAGCCACACCACCTACACTCACGGGTTCGTATCTCCTTTTCGGCACGCTGCAAGTCCATCCATCGCTCGTAAAACACTAAATAAAGTTCTTCAGCCGAATTGCAATCAGTCCAGATGTTCATATCGCTGTGTCCCAGTCCGGATGGTCTGACGCGTGTTCGTAACCGGTTGCTTCTTCAAATCTTCTTCGACCAAGAAAGATTGCGAGGTCTTTGAAGGGCAGATTTGATTCTTCGTAGATCTCCTCAATGGATTTTCCGCCGTCATATGACTGATGCACTTTTCTCATTATGGCGTTCATAGCGTTGCCATCTTTTCTTTCCAACGCCTTAGCCGTTTCCTTAATTTCCTTTCGTAATAAGACCAGTTCAGCGATTGTCATGTCTGCGTGCTTGCGCTCAAAGTCCATCACTATGCCTCCAGTTCCCAGTCGTAAGGTTTCAATTCGGTGCCGTGGTGAACACGATCTAAAGCCAACTGCATTTCGTCTGCTCGGCGTTCGTCGCGCCGGTCCAGATAAACACCGGCACCCATAAGGCCGAAGATAAAGATTGCTTCAATCATCAGACGTTCACCACCGCTACGACTTCGGAGAGGTCCATCGCAGGGAGCCGTTCGCACTCGCGCTCCGTAATTTGAACATTCGTTTTGAAGAACGCTGTTTCTGAAAGAACTGGTTTCATAGGCTCGGCATAGACCGTGCGCATTGCGTGTCCTGCGGTTGTGCCCTCGCCTGTTATTTCTTTGATTAGCCACATGTGAACATTCAAGGCCAAGATGTTTGGGTTGTAGTCATCTCGGGTTCCAAGGCGAATGATTACGTCACCGGGCATGAGATCCGCAGCAGTTCGCATTTCGATGTTGCTTTGATTTGTAAGTGTTACTGACATTTGACAGTTCCTCCTGTTTGGTTTTTGTTGCTGTCGTGGAGTGTGAGGGAATCGAACCCTCGGTCGCCGTTACCTTGCCTGAGCAACCTTCCGTGCGCCAGCGGCGTCCCGCCCGAGGCTCACTCCGAGGCGCTAGCCCAGTTGAACCACGATGTGTGAATCAACTTCGAGCTTCATTTGACGAGTGCCGTTGAAAAGCTCCGACCGTGCTTCTACGGTGTAATGACTTACTTCGCCGTTCGTGTTGACTACTTCTTGTGGGTTTGAAAGGTGGAATCCCAGTTCGTTTACTGGATTTACGAGCGACCCGAAGGCTACGTCGGGGTTTCCGTAGTAGTTGACGAAATCGCTGGTTCTCATTCCGTAGGTTTTCATAACATTTGCTCCTTGTGTAATTGCTGTCATATAAGAACTATACATACTAGGGCAACCCCTAGCAAGTTAATTCAGTAAAAAGATTGAAAAAGTTTTCAGTCCCAAGAATTACGCAACAAACCAAGCGACTTCGACACATCAGGATGACCATGAATCCAGTCATGGCAGCGACGGCAAACAGCGATCGTGTTATCTACGTCAAGGATTGAACCACCTGCTGATCTTTGTAACGGCTCATGAATATCAGTAGCGCGCTGTTGGCAAGCGTCAGTCCGTTGGCTCGCTCTCGCATGGGCTTGCCCGTAATGGTCAACTTGCCAAACGTAGATTCGTTCTCCAGCTTCGCAGAAGGGTCGGACAGCGAGTTGCTCACGAACAAGATTCCGCCGTTGGCCTTGGATCTTCTGACGTTTCTTCGACACTGACCTAAGCGGTGTCTTGCGTTGAATTGGGCCAGATCGTTTCATGGTGCGACTTCTTCATCTTCTTCGACGATCGGTTCTTCGCCTATTTGAAGAAGGCATTCATTAGTAGCTTCTTTCAACCATTTCTCAGCGAACTTAAGATTTATGCGAGCGAACCGCACAACATCTTCAGCTTCTTTCATGTCTATCCAAGGTGATGCGTCCAGAGCGAGTCCGAGCGCATCGCTTTCAGTTAATACTGCGACACCATCCACCGCTACCTGTTCGGTCAGTTCACCAGTGTCATGCAAGCGCCAGATCTCGTTTCTGTTGTAATAGATCGCGTTCCTCATTAAGCCGGTAGTCAACATAGCGTGCCATTTGTGGTGATGGTATTGGCACAACGCCACCAGCGGCCAATCATCAGCATCATCGGCATAACCGATTGGCATGATGTGATGCATCTCAACTTCTGCTGTCTTGCAACCTTTATAGCTACACGGTGGCACATCACCTTCAGGCCCAACCAGCACAAACTCAGCACCGAAATCTGAACCCTGCCGTTGAATCCATTCAAGGGCTTCAGGTTTTATCCATTGATGCGATTTCTCTTTCGAGAAAGATACATAACGGCGTCTGCCAATCTCTTTGTATTTCGGGTGGCAATCTACTTTCTGACATAGGGCACCGATGTGTTTCGTGCCGTTAGTGAATGTGCGTTTAGCGCAGATCACTTCTGTGTTGCATTCAGGGCAGTGCGTCGGGACGTCCTCTAGTTTCAACCAGCCATATTCGCTCATCGTGAATCCTGCTTCATCCACGCTGTCGGGCAAATCTGCAAACGGTGACACGAACAGAATTGTTCGGCCAACAGTTCAGGTTGATCTTCTGTGAAAAGCGTTAGTAACGTTTTCGGATCTGGTTTCTTTTTCACAGGTCGATCCTCCATCGAATTTTTGCTTCTGGCGGTCGCCGCTGATTACCGAACAAATCTTCTTGATAGCGAGGGCGATTCCAATATGCGGTTGCAGGTAATTCTGCTTCCAGCTTCCAATTAGACGCTTTTAGAGAAGCACCTGTTTCTGATTGCAACGTGTACGTGATGACTGAATCAAAACCCAACGCCCTACAAGCTCTGACGGCGGCCCCGTACAGCATGGAACACGCGTTCGCTGTGCCATCTGTGCAACAACGAGTGACCTCTGCTGTGTATCCGTCGTCAAGTTTGCGTGCAACAGGCCGACCAACAATCGCCACACCTTTGATTTGCTCGTTTTCTTCAAGGCGACATGCGAACAGCCCTCCTTGCGGTGGAAGGTTATGTCGGTGGTGCTCACCGACATAAATGCGTGCGTCTTTCAATGTGCAAGGCCGAATCTTCATCGTGCTGCCCACTTACACGTCCAATATTTCCATGAGTTGCCGCCTACTTTCCAAGCGTGATACGCCATCCCGATATTGGTGCGAGCAACGAAGATTCGGTCCCAAACTTCAGGTGGCCACGCATCCTTCCAAACGTCGTTGATTTGAAATAGCCCTCGGTCAATAGTGCCGTTTGTGTTTGGTGGGCTAACTGCTCGCGGGTTCATTGTTGATTCACAAGTGGCGATGGCAATAGCTTCCTCGCAGTCCCATTCGAACTTAGGATCACAAATCAACTTCTCTAACTCGGTTCGTGGCTCGTATGAGGTCAACCATACTTTCGTGGTTGTAGTGGTCGCCGTAAACCAAGGTTCGGCGACGGTTGTAGTAACATGCTTTGTTTCTTCAACCAGTGAGACAGTGGTTGTCGGATGCAGTATTGTCGTTGGCACTGGGGTCGCTGCCGAGGGAATAACAACAGCATCTACGGGACTTATGACCTGAGTCCCTTGGCGGCTGTACCCAAAACACAACACGGCGAAGCACACGGCAGCGGCTACCAGTTTCAAGCTGACAGGAATAAGCCTCATGAGTCAGGCTCATATTGTCCGGTGACCCACGCGTCATAAGTTTCAGGTAAACAGTTATGGCAGGGGCGAACGGTAAACGGTTCATGTTGAACGGTGACGAAGCCGCTATCACAATTAGGGCAGTTTCGTACTTCGGTCTGTTTCTTTCGTTTTGCCTGCAACCGTTCTTCTGTTGTTGCGTGGTCAAGGAACTCAGCTAACGATGGGATACGGTTCCATTCCTTGGTGAAATGATCTACACACCTTGAAACTACAGAGATCTCAACTTTCTCTAGGTACGGTGCCCATTGCGCTCGCATAGGTTCTTTTTCAGCTTGCGGAAGATACTTATCGAACAGCCGATTCATTGCTTGATTGTGGAGTTTCATATTTCACCCTTGCCAATTTGTCGTAGTAGCCCTTCGACTTCGGGGGGAGTCGCCCACCGCTCGGCTTGCTCACGCTGTTTACGGTTTCGCATCGCCGTATAAACCTTCACGAAAGTAATTCTGTCACCCGTAGGGTTTGTCGAGTCACACAAAGCCATCCAGCCGCCACAGGCGTCTACTGAGCGCCGTATCTCATCGCTCAGGCCACGTGCCCCTCTAAGTCGACCATACGTCCTCATATGATCGCACACAGCGCCCCATGCTTCTTCGGGTGTGAGTGCATCTTCCTCACGGAACGCAGCTTCACGCAACACAGCGACGGTCGGGAAATAACGCTCAGTTGAAATTACACGGTTGACTGCCCGTGCTAGCGCTGAACTGTCAAGGTCATAGAGCGCATCAATGTAAAGATCGATCCGCTCATCAGTAAGTTCTTTATCGTAAGCGATTGCCAGTTTGCTGATTGCTGCAACTGCATTACGGCGTGCCTGTCGTTCTCTTTCATCCATTAGCCAAACCCTCCCGGTCAACTAAGCCTTGCAATCGTGCGATTGTGGAGTGCTGCCCACCCGTGGTGATTGGGTCATCTTCCCAGCGGTGATCACGCAACCAGCGTTCAGGGTCTTTCCTGAATTTAGTTTCAGTGGTTGCCGCCTGACGGCTAGCTGCCATGATCACCATGTTCGCAGTCATCTCATCTGGAACCTGTTTACCCCATTGAATCCTCGCAGCCTTTTTGCCGACCTTCTTCCCGTAAGCAATCCAGAAGTTTTCAAACAACTCTTTTAGTTCATTCTGTTCTAAGTTCATTTGTTTTAAGTTCATTGGGAGCGCGTCCTCGCGCGCCTCGACTCGCGCATTATCACGCGCCTCCCCTCGCGCTTCGCCACGCGCCTCAGGGTAATGAAGTTCATACATATTGCTCGTCTGCCTGCCACCGTCGTAACGGGCATGGACGACTAGCAAACCTTGTTCTTCAAGTTCGGCTCTAGCTCTGCGTAGTGTTCCTGAGTTGGTGCCCTCAGGTAGTAATTCAAGCAGCCGACGGTTACTCGGCCAGCAGCAGTTATCACGGTTAGCGAACGCAGCAAGCGCCAGCCACAGCCGCAAAGCAGTAGGTGTAAGTTTCACCCTAAGCAAAGCGGCAGGCAAACTGATCCGATCGGGTTCCCAGCGACGTAGTTTGTTGTTAGAATAAGACAACTGTTATCTCCTTAGGTTTGACGGCCTTATGGAACTGAAAGTGCCCACCTGAGAAGTCTCAACTCAGGTGGGCCAATCAGTTTAGGTTATGCAGGGACTAGTTCGCTCCATGCCTTTTCAGTGAGGTTGCCAACTCGGCCAACCATGACACGGTCCATCAGCTTGTCGCTCTGGGCAGTAGCGTCACCTCGGTTGGCGTGTTGCTCAACTTCGCTGATCGCTTGGATCAAGCCCCAACCAGTCATCCGGGCACTCGGCAGAATCGTTTCTGATTCTCGCCAGTTCTTTGTGATTGCTTCACGCTTGTTGCCACGCATCGTGACAGCGCGATCACTTAGAATCTTGCCAGCCTGATCTCGAAAGATCTGCTCGCCATTGATAACTTCACTATTCAACGGAACGAGTTTGTTCAAGATCGTCGAACCATCCTCCCGTGAAAGTGAACGGTTCATCAAGACACCGATCTGCCGGTCCATTTCTTTCGCCCATGCAACCTGAAGTTGCAAGGCTTCACGGGCAGCGTCAATGCGGTTCCAGATGTTAGCGGTGTGCTTGAAACTGAAAGTGCTTTTTGCGTTACTGCTTTTACCGTAGAAAGTTGTGGAAAGTGCGTTAGTGCAGCTAGGCACCATCGCAGTTGAAGCGACCCTCAATGCCGTTGACCCATCGAATGAGTTAAGGAAACCCATGTACGGGTGAACGTCAGGCAGGTTCTGCATTTCATAGGGCAGTTTGCCGAACATGAAAGTTTGGGCACCGCCTTTACGTTGGCCAGCCCATTCAGGAGACCAGCCGTCACCGACGAGAGCGTCCATAAGGTTGACGACGTGCTCGGTTTGGATTACTTGATAACCCTTTCCTACGATGCCCAGTATGTCTCCGGTTGTTTCGTTGACCGTTAAGCGACTATCTGGTAATTCAACTTTACGGGGTAACCGTAAAGCTGGGTTGTTGCTCTCAGGGAGAGCGACTTCAGCGACGTGCGGAACCTTAGCCACGGTGAAGTCAAGGCCAGCGACTTTGATCGCTTCTTTGATACCGAGGCCAGCGATATCCGCTGCATCGACCGACTCCCAAGGCGCATGCCTGTGAGACGGGTTTCGGGTAATTTCTGTCATTCTGAATCCTCCTCAGATTCGGTTGCTGTCACTTCATTATTACCGCTAGGGGCTACCCTGTCAAGTAAAGATGAGATAATATTTTGAAGTTCATCCTCGCTTATCGCAGAACTACCGTTCTCACCCCATGCTTCACGGGCCAATTCCTTGTCACCACTGGCTGCTTCAAGAACTAAGTGTTTAGCTTTAGTTGCCGAAACCAAAGTGATGACGTCACCCTCTGGACCTACGTCTGCCCCTAGTTCTTCTGGCACATAACCAGCCCCTAGAACTACATCGCTGAATAGCGCTCGACATAGTTTAGAAACGGCGCGCCATTGGAGCATCGCATCTTGATACTGCTTCCAATTCTTTTTGCCAGCTAAGCCAGCGTCTTCAGCATCTTGCAATGTAAAGGTAGCTGTGTGCTCGTCGCCACTGTCAATCCGTTTGCCAATCGCCGTCGCTGCACCATCACTGATTTCAATGGTGACTGAATGGCCAGCCTGCCTGACTAGACCGAGCATCGCTTCAGGCTTCATCGACGCGCTGCCTTCAATGACATGGAAGTTACGCATAGACGCCATCACATCCCAACCGAACGCACGGCCAGCTAAACCAGCAGCAACAATGTCAGCTTCACGATTACGGTAAGCGGCTGGCACGATACGTGAACTTGCAAGCACCACAGCTTGACGCATCACTAGATCAAAGTAACGACCATCATCAGCCCGTGCCACTTGGCGTTCTTCAATGATTTCAATGTCGGTCATAGCGTTGCCCCTTTCTGGACATCAAGGCTGAACCCTGCTTCTTTCTTACAGAACTCATCGTCATTCAAGCCGAGTTTCTTTAACTCAGACCAGCGTGGCTCGAAGCGGAATGCTTTTTTGAATAAACGCAGTTTGGCTACGTCGTAATCAAGTAGCTCTCCGTCACCACCGTTGGGGTCGAGACGGTGAACTGGATCAGCGGTCAACCGTTCAACCGCTGCCGCTAATTCATCTCGCTGGATTTCGGTTCGCTTAACCGTGTGCTTGGGTGTGCAAACAACCTGCTCACCGTTATCACTTTCGATCACGACGGGTAACGGTTTGTTGCCGTTCGCCTCAAACAGTCGGGAAGCAATACGGGTGCTGTATTCGGAAATGGTTTCCCGTAGCGCACTGTTTGTTTTCTTCCACTTCGGAACCAGCCTCGCCGCAACCCGATCACTCATTTCAATGTGGTGAGTTGCTTCAGCGAGGTGTCCCATCGCAGTTGTGATTGCATCCGCTATTTCATCGGCAGTCGCGTCATCCGCGAGTCCATCGAGAGCGGCGGCTGCATCATGGACAGGTCGTAGTTGCGACCATTGCATATTTGCCATTACTCCTCCTTGGAGATTGATTGATGTCTGATAACACCAGTCTGCCGACCGGGTGAGACACCCGATAAGCAGAAGTTGCTGTCACTGATTCAGTTTATCACGAATCCCAAGCATTGTCAAGGGGTGCCCCTAATAATATGGTCACGTATTCTTGAAGAACAAAGTTTATTGAACAAATAGTTGACAGGGGCCGCCCTAGTAGGTATAGTTCAAGTATGGCAGCAATCACAAACTCAAAAGGAGCTACCATGACCACAGACTTCTCAATACTTCGAGCCGACTGTCGAGATAAAGGATGGCCTACAGATCATCCTTACTGGACAGCAACCAGCAGCGCTCCAGTTTCACCCCAACCATTAGCGATTAGGTTGACGCCAGAGCAGGCAGCGTACATGAAGGATTACGCACCTGTCGCTCGGGCGCAATCAGACGCAAACATTCAGGCAGGGATCTAAATGGCCGTTGACTGGACAGCTATGGCGAAACTGAGCAAGCTACGTTTCGCAAGTGACATGCCGCAAGCGACACCACGGATAGTGAGTTGCCGTAACTGCGGCAAAGACGCACGTGCCGCTGGAACGCTTTACTGCGAAACCCATGCGGCAACTAAATCCACAACTGAGTTGTTGGATGCCGGTGAGTATCACGGTAACTGGCGGATCGGGCGTAACCGATTGGGTAACCCAATCTGGGAGCGTGCGATATGAGCAGGGTTGGAACTCAATGCAAAACGCATCACGAGATTTCAGTGGACGGTAAACGTCTCGCTGTCATCAACGAGATCCTTGAAGAAGATGTTGATGGTGAATGGCTTTGGTACTTTCAAGTCATTGAATGCCAAGCGAACAGATGGCATTTCGCTGAAACCCTCACCGAAGCAAAATGCCGAGCGGCAGATATTGCGTTAGACGCTGCCATTAGCCGCTACCCATTCAAACTTGGTGAAGACCTCGAACGATGGGAAATAGAAATCTGGGGCGAAGAATCATGAGGTGTAAACGCTGTGATCGGCCTGTCCGGCTCGAATCAGAGATGTTCGGGTTCGCTCGAACACAAAGCGGTCCACCTGATTGGCCTGTTCATATTTGGAACGGCCATGTCGATTGCAACAAAGCCCCGACCGTCAAACAAAAAATGGAGGAAACATGACAACAACAGATTGGTCAGAGATCACGCATCTCGAAATAGAAGGCGATAACCCATTAGGGAATCACTGTTGGATTACCGCCGACTTGATGGCCCACTACGACCTGAAATCCGCTGAAGAACGACGCGATCAACTGGTAGCGAAGTTCCAAACAACAAAGGAGCCGTAAATGGCTTTTGATAACACAACAACAATCATCGGGAATGTAACTTCTGATCCAGAATTGAAGTTCTTGAATGATGGGACTGCGCTTTGCACATTTAGTGTGGCATGGAACCAAAAGAAACAGAATGCTGATGACAAAGCCCACTATTTCAGGGTCACGGCTTGGCGTCAGCTAGCTGAGAACGCTGCTGAATCATTCAATAGAGGTGATCGGGTTTGGGTGTTCGGTCGACTTGATTTCACAAAGTGGGATCAAGATGGCAAGACTCGTACTTCTGTTGAAATCAGCGCTGAAGATGCTGGCCTTTCAGTTCAGTGGAAGCCAGCCACTGTCGGTGAAGCATCTCAACCAGCGCATCGTGAAGCACCGAAGATGCCTGAGCGCGATGTCCCAGACTATGAACCATTCTAAAGCGTTAGGGGTACACGGTTACCCCTTATTATCTGTTATCATAACTGCATGGGTCGCTATGTGCTTGAACTTCACGGTCAAAGACCGTGGACTAGTAACGCTGAAAGAACGTGGCACCACATGAAACGGGCGAGCAAAGTTAAAGACCAACGAGAAGCGTTTGGGTGGTTAGCTAAAGCACATGAAGTGCCGAAGCTGAAGACGGTTGTGGTTCATGCGACACCGTTAGCGAAAGATCGCCGCTGGAAACAAGACGTAGGCGGTTGCTTCCCTGCTGTGAAAGCAGCGATTGATGGCCTAGTTGATTTAGGCGTCTTAGAAGATGACAATCCTACGTTTTTGAAGGCGTTGACTTTTTATCCAGCAGAAATTGGTGATGTCGATGGGTTACGTATTGAGCTTGTAGAGGTGGTGTCGTGACAATGACTGAGCCGATGTATCAGGTCAATGTTGAACAGAAACTGTTGGAACTTGGTGATCAACTTGAATACGAAGTTGAGCAGTATGGCCTGTTAGCAGTTGAGCGCGCTGAAGCTGAATCAGAATATAAACGCCAATACAACAGGGCAATCTTGCGTTTGAGTGAGGGAACAGTTGCGAAACAAACGGCAATCGCCCACTTGAAAGCAGCTAACGCATATCACGCTTGGAAGATTGCAGAGGCGCAAGAGAAAGCAACACAACAGAAATTGATTGCGATACGTACACAGATTGAATCAGCGCGCACCATCTCAGCGAACGTGCGTGCGTCAGGAGGTTGAAATGAGTGATGACGAAGTTCAAGCGTTACTGGTTGAGGTGACTCGCCAAACAATCGAGATCGATCATCACCGGAAACGGGTCTCTGAGTTGGGTGAGTTACGGCGAAGTTTGTTCGCAGAACTACGCCAACGAAAGGTCACGATTCCAACCATCGCTAAGGCGACAGGTTTACATAAGATGACAATTCAGCAAGACATGCAGCGTTTACGTAAGGCTCAGGATGTATCAAAGGATGCATGAAACATGGATTGCGACGTTTTCGTGAACGTAAATGCAGGTGCGATGAATGTTTGGCAGCGATGCTCGCTTTCATGCGCTCAGGGCATTTATCGCGTCAAGTCGCTGATAGCGAAGCAGATAGTTGGACGCTTCAAGAGATCATCCGCTCAAATCAAAGAAAATAGATCTATCCTTTGCGAGCGAAATGCACACTGGGGCGAACATATTCAAAGACTGGCGACCGTACGGGCCTTTACCGGATCAAATTCGCGACGAAGCAAAGTGCAACGGTGCACCAATCGATTGGTTTTATCCCGAAAAAGGGAAATGGGCGATAGGGCGGCAGTTATGCGAACTGTGCTCTGTCCAAGAGGAGTGTTTGCAATATGCGTTGGATAACAAAATCCGACACGGAACTTGGGGAGGGTATACCTCCCGAGAACGATACCGAATGGGAAAGCAACGGAATGACGGAACTTGAAACTGAACTTGTGAGTGTGGAATCGGCTGTGTTGTCAACTCATCCTGACAACGCACGTCGTGGGAATGTTGATGCAATCCGAGAGTCAATACGCACTAACGGCTTTTATGGAGCGATCATTGCGCAGCGTTCAACTGGTCACATAATCGTCGGTAATCACCGTTACATGGCTGCGATGCAAGAAGGCATTACTGAGATACCTGTTATTTGGCGTGACTGCACTGATGATGAGGCCCGGAAGCTGTTGCTTGTGGATAACCGTTCCAGTGACGCTGGTTCGTATGACGAAGAATCGTTACGTGACTTGCTTGCTTTAACCCTTGATTCCACTGGAGATTTGCTTGGCACCGGATATGAACAGGACGATCTTGAAGCGTTAATGTTCTCGCTTGAAATCAGTAGTACCGATTTTGGTGAGTTGCTACCGGATGCTCTTACTCCAGATGAAGCGGCTGACAGTTATCAAGCAGCCGGTATCCGCTCAATCATCCTTCCTTACGATCTTGATGATTACAACGTGATAGTGCAGATGTTTGAATCAGCACGCTCCAGCTTCGGTGTGGAATCAAACGCTGAAGTAGTACGGATCTTGCTAGCTGGTTACACAGATGCAAATAGTTGAGGTTGACCGTGTTGACTGGTCGCCTGATGAGAAAAACCAGCGCGTAGACGAACTGCCTGACGGCGTACGCCTTATCGATGGTGATGCCATTCTGATTAATGAGGAACGGGAAACAGTTGCCGCGCAAATCATCGCTGGCCCAGAAAGTAGTGGCCGCCTTGCTTGGTTTGGCCGTGAAATGCACAGCAAACCAAAGGTATGGCACGACGATCGTCACACTGCGAACGCTTCATCTCGTTTATCAGGCGTGCTTTACCCAAACAGAACTTTTGGAACGGCGGCACCGTCGGCTTTACGTCGCCGGTTTTGGTGTAGTACGGCCACGTTCGACCAGCAACATCCTAAAGTCGCAGCCGAATTACGGAACTTAGCGGTTATGGCGTGGGAAACGTGCCAGAAAGTAATGCCAGAAGCTGCGGAACACACTGCGGAAAGCGTGTACCCCAAGATCCACGATGATTGGTTGCTGTTTGATTCGCCTTGGACGAGCGGAATTATCAATAAGAGTGCGGCTTTGCCGTATCACCGTGATTCAGGCAACATCAAAGGAGCCATATCAGCGATGTGGGTTGTCCGCTCACGTATCAAGGGAGGATATCTACATATCCCCGAATACAACGTCGCTTTCACATGCCCCAACAAATCGTTGATTGCGTTTGATGGCCAAAGTCTTTGGCATGGGGTAACACCATTCGAAACAGAGAATCATCCTGACGCTTTCAGGTTCAGCGTCGTGTACTACGCCAAAACAGGCTGCCAGAAATGCGGTCCTGCACATAGTGAGGCTGAACGGGCGCAACTGAAACGCACAGAAGAACACGAAACCCATCGTGATGAGGTGATTGAGAACTGATGACCGCTTCCGCCGAAACTCATTTACGGTTTTTAGCTGATTTCACTCGATATGAACGTGCTGTTGGTGGTCCTGATCCACATATGCGAATTGTTTGTGAAGGCATGATTGAGCCTGACTGGTCACCGGCTGACAAAGCGTGGATGATTGGCTGCTATCTTGCGCCGTACAACGTACCGACCGGTGAAGTGATATTCCATCATTGGCCGACTGCTAGTTCAGTGTTGAACGATCCTGATGGGTTGAGACGCTGGATTAAAGAAGCGTGGCCCGGTATGTCCTTGCGTCGGGAACGTAGGGCGATACGAACACCAGTGAAACTCGCTGAGCATTTAATTAATTACGCCGAATGGTGTGTGATCCGGTCTGGAAAAATACATGCGGAATTTGACGCTGATCGGGTTTGGCGTGAGTTGATGACTATCCAAGGGAACGGTCGTTACGCAACTATCAAGACGTATGAAGCGTTGCAGCGTGTAGGTGTTGTAGGCCCACCGTTCCCTGATATACGTCCGAACGGTGGCTGGTCACCGAGAGAAATGCTAGCGAAGCTACATCCAGACGTTCAAGCTGCTTTGAATGGTGGCAATACTGCTGTTCTCTGCCAGTTAGCTAACGATCGAGCCGTCATCTCTAAGAAAGATCTGGAAGCTGAACTATCAGACACCGTTGATTGGTACACGATGGAAGTCGTGCTCTGCGAATATAAGCAAGCATGGGACGGCGGTCAATACCCCGGCAGAGCGCATGACTCAGAACTGGGTCACATAAGCAAAGTGGAAGCCCAGTGGCCTGATGTGCCGTTCCGCTCTCTTGAAATTCGCTCGAATATGTTTCCTCATTTGGCTTTAGGCGAGTTAAACGGTTGGGAAGGTAGGCGTGATGGCTTAGGCGGTTGCCCTTCACAACACGGGTACATGTGGACAGACACACTGTACGAGTGGACACCTGAAATGGATTTATCAGACCCTAAAAAGAGGTCTAAATGATCTTGTATCAAGAAGCTCGTAACCAGTGGGCTGAGAATTTGCTTTATCGTGAAGCCGGTCCAGATATTGACTGTATACGTGAACAAAGACGTGAGTATGGTTTGATCGATTGGGCTAACCATGACGTACTCGACCTCGGTGCGAACATCGGAGCGTTTGCACGTTTCGCAGTGATGCATGGCGCAGAGTTTGTGACTTGCGTCGAGCCTGATAAACGAAATATTGAAGTGTTCAAAGCAAACATGATGACTGACGTCATGTATCTGTATGAAGCTGCGGTCAACAATGATGGGCAATCAGGTGAGCTTTACCTCGCTAACAATGATCAACACTGGTCGCACTCAACGGTCCCCTTACGTGGAAGGGAATCAGTTTCTGTTAATGGCGTCGCCTTGAAGAATTTGGTTTGGAATCAAACGGCAATCAAATGCGATATCGAAGGCGGCGAATACGGCCTCGACTGGTCGGTACTCGCTGATACCGAAGTTCGTACAGTGATTATGGAACTTCATTTAACGAAACGAGAGTGGCGTCGGGTTGAAGCACCCAAACTATTTGAGGCCTTCGCTGAGCTTGGCTTCACTATCAATAACCCTGAAATACCTGAAAAGAGTTGGAACATGGTAAGGAGTTGGACCAGATGAAAATGTATTACTACGGACACAGCCTTTATACCCGAGGTAAACCGTTGCCCCAGCATGTTGATTGGTTAAAGAAACACAACTTTTTGGTGGTATCACTTTCACCGGCGTACCCGGAACATCTAGCTGCGCTTGGTGATAAGTCGATTCATATTCCGTTACCAGACGGCAAACTCACTGACGCTGTAATCGAAGAAGTAGAGCGCGCTAAAAGCCACGTCATCGAATACGCAAAACAGAACGAACCTGTCCTGACCCACTGCAATGCCGGACGAAATCGCGCAGCGCTTGTCACAGGCTTGGCTTACGCTGATTTAGCGGAAACTTCAGGCAACATCGCTTTAACCCATATACGGCAGATACGTCCGAACTCACTAGCTAATGAAGAATTCGCTAACTACTTGCAGCATTACCGTCCATATAGAAATTTGGCTGCCCTACATAAAATGGGAGTGAAGTTTACAAGCCTATGACCACGACTGTTTACCTGATCGGCGTACCGGGAGCCGGTAAATCAACTGCTCTTGCCGGAGCGATTGAAAACCTCGGATGGGATGCACCTGAATTACGCACCGAACCATTCGCCTATTCGTGGTATGAGCGGCCAAACGCTGCGCTGTTAGGAAAACATCGATCCCAGTTCCCGGGTACAGACACCCTTGCGTTGAGCGTCAACCCACGTGCTATCAACTTCATTCAAACCACTAAAGCAAGCCTCGTACTAGGGGAAGGCGACCGGCTTGCCAACAAAAAGTTCTTAACCGCAGCCACCACAGCAGGCGAAACAGTCCTCATCAACATTGATTTACCTGTCACCACTGCATACCAACGCATGCTCGACCGAGCTAACAACCTCGGCGTACCTCCACAAAAAGAATCATGGTGGAACGGTAGAGCCACCAAAACACACAACCTGAAACAACTCACACTCCCCGGACTACGCCATGAAACAGTCAACGGAACCCAAACCACCGAACAAGTCGCAGAACAGATAGCCGACATAATCGACTACGCCACACCCAAAACAACAAGAAAGTAGCTCCGGACACTAAGCTCCGGACAAATATGGGACCACGACCAACAAACCTCACACCAGATGTCGCCGCTAAATATCGGCAGGTTGTAACGATGCGCGCTAATGGCGCTACCTTCGAGGCGATCGCTGAACGGGTTGGTTATGCCGGACGGCAGGGTGCTTATGATGCTTATCGCGCTGCGTTGAAGTGGTGGGGTAAAGATGGGGTTGAGGAGGCACGTCAGCTTGAATCTGAGCGCCTTGACCGGTTGCATGCGTCAACAACTGCGATGCTGCAAGCGGCTGAACGTGATGCTGTTGAGGTGAGGTATAACGCTGATGGAACTGAGGAGCGCACAATTACCTTCGCTCCGGACGTGTTGGCGGCTGTAAATACGGCTGTAAATATTTCCCGTCGCCGTTCTTCTTTGCTTGGTTTGGATGCGCCGAAACAGGTTGAGGTTGCTGGTGCAGATGGTGGCCCGGTGGTCACGGACCTCGGAGAGCTTCTGAGAGAGCGTATGGAGGCGGTAAGCCCCGGATCAACAGCAAATGCTATAGCGGACACAACGGCATCTCAGAATGGCTTACATTCGGAGCAGGATGATGGCTGAGCAATCTTATTGGCAGTGTTTAACGGAAATGCCATATGAGGAACGCGCGAAAGTCATATCAGACTTCAATGATGAAGACGCTCAAAGTTTTTTTCATTCATGGAGCATTTTTCGCAGGCCATCGCAGTCAACTCCGGTTGGTGATTGGCGTGTCTGGCTGATCCTCGCTGGCCGTGGCTGGGGTAAGACCCGTACAGGTGCCGAATTCATCCGTGAACAAGTAGATGCCGGTAACGCTGAACATATTGCGCTCGTTGGCCCAACAGCAGCCGACGTGCGTGACACCATGATTGAAGGCGAGTCGGGCCTTCTAGGTATCTACCCTGATGCGCAGCGGCCCCGATACGAGCCATCGAAACGTAGGGTCACATTTCATAACGGAGCCGTGGCTACAGCGTTCACCGCTGATGAACCTGACCGGCTTCGTGGCCCGAACCATGACTTAGCGTGGGCAGACGAACTCGCAGCATGGCGCTATCCCGAAGCGTGGGACATGCTCATGTTTGGTTTACGTATAGGGCGTTTCCCTAAAGTTGTTGCGACAACAACACCCAAACCCATCCCGTTGATTCGCCGTCTTGTAGCAACAGAGGACGGAAGCGTCCAACTAACTAAAGGCTCAACCTTCGATAACCGCCCTAACCTCGCAGCCTCATTCCTTCAAGAAGTCCTCACTCGCTACGAAGGGACACGATTAGGCCAGCAGGAGCTTTACGCAGAAGTGCTTGACGATGTTGAAGGAGCGCTCTGGAACAGGGAAATGCTTGAAGAACACAGGGTCACCAAGCATCCTGATTTATCTCGTGTAGTTGTAGCAGTTGACCCAGCGGCAGGCGGTAAATCCGAAAACGCTGAAACAGGCATCGTAACCGTAGGGGTCAGCGGCGAAGGCCACGGATATGTGCTGGCTGATAGTTCGCTGCGTGGAAGCCCAAACGATTGGGGTAGAGCAGCGATAGCCGCATACCACAACGCTAAAGCTGATTTGATTGTCGCTGAAGCAAACCAAGGTGGCGATATGGTGCTACACACGTTACGCACCGTTGATCCTGATGTACCGGTCAAGATGGTTCATGCCAGCCGAGGTAAACGCACACGCGCTGAACCAGTCGTAGCTTTGTACGAGCAGGGCAGAGTCCACCATCATGGATTCCACGCTGACCTTGAAGATCAGTTGTGTTCATGGGTTCCGGATATATCTAATTCGCCTGACAGGCTTGATGCTTTGGTTTGGGGGTTCACTGAATTGATGATTAGTGGCCCGAAGGAAGCACCTACCGTCGCTCCGTTCTCAATGACAGCGCCATCACAGTGGCGATTGTGACGGTTCCGTAACGGTACACAACCAGATACGCTTGAAGGTATAGGGTCGTAACAATTCCGTAACGGAGGTTGTCACATGGCAGACGACGGGTATCAGCGCACAATCGGTAAAGCGAAACCATCGTCAACCGACTTCATGGAGGTCGGCACTTCCGGCCTTGTCCAGTATGGCGGCAAGATTCAAGAGGACTTCCTTCGTCAGTTACAGGGCCGAAGCGGAGTAGCCAACTATCGAGAGATGGCTGATAACGATCCCGTAGTTGGGGCAATCCTTCACGCTGTGGAAATGTTGATGCGTACGGTGGATTGGTCAGTTGATGCTTCTGACGTTGATGATGAGGTAGCCCTCAGGTACGCCGAGTTTGTCGCAGAATGTATGCAGGACATGACCCAATCGTGGGATGACATCATCTCCTCAATCCTTTCGTTTTTGACATACGGCTTTTCAGTACACGAAATCGTTTACAAGCGACGCCAAGGTGAAAACGGCGAAGACATGTCCAAGTACAACGATGGGCTGATTGGTTGGAAGAAACTGCCGATCCGTGGCCAGTCCACAATCTACGAGTGGGATATTGATGCTAACGGTGGAATCAACGGTGTGGTGCAAGAGCAGTTCCTAGGCGAAACCTATGGTCGAAACAATGTGCATATTCCGATCGAGAAACTGTTGCTGTTCCGGACGAGCACGAAATACAACAACCCGCGTGGCCGTTCCGTTCTACGAAACGCTTTCTTACCTTGGTACTACAAAACAAAGATCCAAGAGATCGAAGCAATCGGTATTGAACGTGATCTAGCCGGGTTACCGGTAGCGATGGTTCCGCCACAGCTACTCAGTGACAATGCAACGCAAGCTGAATCATCAGCACTTAACGCCATCAAAGAACTGGTACGCAATATTAAGCGTGATGAGCAAGAAGGCATCGTATTCCCTTTAGCGTACGATCCTGACACTGGCAATCTGGCATATGACCTGAAACTGCTTTCCACGGGTGGTCGCCGCCAGTTCGACACGAACGCAATCATTCAGCGCTATGACCAACGAATAGCCATGTCAACGCTCGCTGACTTCATTTTGTTAGGTCATCAAGCAACGGGAACGCAGGCTTTGTCGGTATCTAAGATTCAGTTGTTCGTTGATTCGTTAAACGCTTGGCTTGGATCGATAGCCGAAGTATTCAACTCGCACGGGATTCCGAGACTGATGCGTATCAACGGATTCGATACAACCAAAATGCCAACACTGAACTACTCGCCGCCACGCAACGTTGATCTGGGTGAACTCGGCACGTTTATCCAGCAGCTTGCTGGAGCCGGAGCGCCACTGTTCCCAGATGACGATCTCGAAAGCTACCTGCGAGAAACTGCTGGACTACCAAGGCCGATGGCTGAGGAAGTGTGATCCACGACACTAGTTGTAGCTGCTGTTCGACTTCCTCTCGTTCAGCTATAGGCGTAACGTCGGGTGTGCGTAAAGCGAAACGTATACCGATCAATTCGCCGCAGAAGCGCACTAGATCGCAACCGGGATTTCGTCCAGCAGGGAAACTGAGGCTCAATAAGTTTGAGAAGCAGGTCGTTGATTTGATGGATGAGGCGTGGGCGTCCGTTCCTGAAGAAGCGATTGAACAGATGTGGGTTGAGCCGGGTGGCGGAACATCTGGGTTGTTGTTGCGTGTACATTTCGCTGCTTACGAGGAACCGCTCCAAACTATTTTGCAGAACCAGATCAACCAATCCGGTAATTCAATGTTTAACGAGATTGGCCGTGACGTGAAAGCTGAATGGGAGAGCTTGACTAAAGAAGTCAAGATCGGTTTGCCTGTTGAACAACTTGATGGAACTACCCGAACCGTTTACCAGACCTACGCTTTCAATGAGGCTTCAATAACGGCGACACAATACGCAGCACAGAACTCAATAAAAATGATTCGGGACCTGACTACCTCAACCCAGATTGGTGTGCAACAAGTTATCTTGTCCTCGTTCACTGACGGATTGACGCGTGGGCAAGTGACGAAACCGTTAATCAATTTGCTGCAAGACAGCATTGCTCCGAATGTTGCGCCTAACCGTGTTCTTTACGATGCGTTCGGCAGGGCGACTAACGGTTTAACTGAGCGGTACGCCGTCGCTGTTTACCATCGGGCTGAGAAACTGGTTGAGGCTAATCCGAACATTACGTTCGATACGTTGAAGAAACGGGTAAACACGTATGGCGCACGTCTACGGCGATCAAGAGCACGCACGATCGCACGTACCGAGATTATGCGTGCCTCAAACTTTGGTCGCCTTGAAGCAATGGAGCAGGCAGCTAATCAGGGTTTAGTGAATCCGGCGACGGCACGTAAGCAGTGGTCGACTTCAAGGTTCGATGTTTGCGAGATCTGTGTTCCGTTGAATGGGCAGACGCAGCCGTTACGTGGCGGCTTGTTCCTTGCCGGTAATGGTTGGACTGGCGCATCACCGCCAGCGCATCCGAATTGTCGTTGTGTGGTGCGGATGTTGCCTGCACCGAATATGTATGGAACACCGAATCCGACTGGTTCTTTGAGGTCGCCGGGTGGTTTGGGGCTGACTTCGCCTCCGTTTCCTACTATCTAAATTATTTCAACAAATATGCCAAATTGGGTTGCTAGGGTGCCCCCTAGTATGTATAGTTATTACTATGACAGCAACTACACCTTTCCCATGCGAGGCGGCGGTCTGATGGCTGGCAAGATCTGGGTGGATCAAGAAGGCAACAGGTACCACCGGCACTTCGATTTCAGCGTCACAACCAGCCGTGAAACCGGCATCAAGATCCAGATTGAAGTTGACGCAGACGTGCAGGGCTACAACTACACGGTCA
>WLWG01001314.1_pt1 | contig 22836 bp, 31 predicted proteins | sample 6712871 | NCBI WGS metagenome assembly WLWG01 (sample SAMN12718693, study PRJNA515312) | sponge metagenome | isolation source: marine sponge | host: Mycale hentscheli | place: New Zealand: South Island, Marlborough, Capsize Point | collected 2003-05-01
CTGCTGACTGTAAGAAGGAAGACAAAGCTACTCCATCCCCTGTAAATACTGATACAGGTTCGTTATCCCAGATATGAGGTGTTGCTCCTGCAGATACTTTTCCTGTTGCTATGGTGTTAGTAAATACCGTAGCATCCTTAAAGGTTGTGTAGAAACTAGTTCCAAATGCCCAGGTATTTTCTTCATAGTTATATAGAACATAAGCATCAGGTTCTAATGAATTTTCTGTGGGATAGAACCATACAATTTCGTGAAACTCTGAGTTTACTGCAGCATATACTTTATCTCCTTGTGTTGAGTTAAAGTCATCATATACATATCTACGAACTGTACAATCTAATTTATCTACTCTACCATCAAATCTATAAAAGTTATTATCTCCCATCCAATAAGAAACACCATCTACGTTAATAGCTCCATGTTGACCTACTAACCCACAGTTAGTTCCTAGTTGTGATAAAGCAAATATAAATGGTGGACCGACATACTGTAAAGAGTATAACGCTTGGTCTGACCAAACATGAATTGTATTACGTGATCTAATACCACCTTTAAGAGTTGTTCCATCTACTACTTGTAACTCACCTGATGTAGAAGAAACTGATGGCGTCCAGTTAGTAAAGTCTTCTTGGTCTGACCATCTAATTAACAAAGGATTAAATGCACTACCAGAAAACTCATTTGTTCCAAAAGCAATAACATGCCTATCATTAGGAGACACGACAATACTGTTAATACTAACAGGAGCAGTAGTTACAATAGCTGCTCTAACTGGTACAAGGCTTGCATTAGCATCCCAGTGTAGTAAATTACCGCCTCTACGAACAGCTAATAAATCTTCTCCAAAGTTATCTAGTGACCATTGACTAGCAGCAAAAGTTATTCCTGAAGCTGTAGCAGGTTTATTCCATGCTCTTCCTCCTGTTGTAGATACACCAGCATTATATACTCCTGCACCATAACCTAAACCTTGAATGTTATCATTCTGTCCTGTTCTTAAAAGAAAGTTAACTATTCCTGTACCAGCACTTGTACTTGTAGCTGTTGCTACACTTGTAGTACTAATAAGAAAACGATTTGTGCCGCTAGTGCTGACTGCTCTAAATACAGGTCCACCAAAACTACTTGCAGCAAAATTAGTACTAGCAAAGTTTCTTATAGATGCATTGGTAAAGAAAATAAAATCATTTACTGAAACACCATTAGAATTAAGACTAACTGCAATTTTATTAGAACCTGAAATAGTTCCTAACTTACCTATTGTTCCGTCTGTTCCTACAGTTACTGTACTTACAATGGGAGTTATGTCATGTAAAACATCACTAGCAAGAAGATATAATTTTTGTTCTGTACCAAAAGACAAAAGTTTTTCTGTGTTATTATTTTGCCAAGTAAGTAAATCTCTCCCTGTACCATCAAAGGTAGTAGACAAATGTTTTTGGTAGCCACGTAAGTTTTCTGGTTTACCTGCTCTAAAACGAACACGATCACAATCATACCAAGAACCACCTTCAGAGTATTCTGTAGACTCTCTGTGTATTCCAGGTCTAAGATTAAATTTAAATAAGTTTGCTGATGTACTTGCCATTTTATTATGGGGTATACTCTGTTATTTTAACTGATGACATTGGTATTGTACTGCCATAAGCAGGCGAAGAAGCTGCATTAGCTCCATTAACAAAACATGAACCAGCACTATCATTACCTATATGTATTCTAAAAGTTTTTTGAGATGTAGTTCCTGCTGTTACTTTAGTTGATGCTATCATCCGACTTAAAAACTGCTGACCTGCATTAAAACAAATATTACCGCCTATTGCAGATGATAAAGATGCATCAAATATAGCTATTCCTCTATTAGAATTATCAACACCAATCACACCTAAAACATTTGTTTCTATAAGTAAAATATTACTTGCAGATTTAGGTGTTATAGTAATATCTAAAGCACTCACTCTATTACCTTCAGATATTTGAGGAACTGTACCATCTTCAGGAAGCTGAGTAGAACCTACAGAAGCAACTGCAGCCATATTAACTACTGTAACTTGAGCTACTAAACCACTTGCCCATACAGGATTAGCACTTGAACCTTTAGTTTGTAAGAACTGACCGCTTGTACCTGCAGGAAGTCTTGCAATACTGCTTCCAGAATAATAATAAACATCTCCTTGAGCATCACTTCCAAAACTAAGTTTATTACCTAAACCATCAAATGCAGAAGCAGATACTGTACCTGAAAATCTACCTGATACAGCCGATACTGATGTAGCATGTATTGCTGTAGCTGATACTTGTGTAGCTGTCATAACACTAGTAGATACTTTAGCAGCATTAAGAACACTAGTAGATACTGATGTAGCAGTAAGACTATTAGCGGTAAAAGAACTTACTGATGTTGGAAATGCAGTTTTAAATACATTAGTGCCATCAGTTGCTACCATAATATTAGAACCTTGTTCTATTGTAATGGCTGTATTACCTGCAGTTTTAACTTTAAGAGCGTGTGATCCAGATGTATTGTTTCTTACATAATACATCTTATTAACAGAAGGAATAATAATAGAAGTTTCTGCGGTAAGTGTACCGTCAAAAGACAAGATAGCTTTACGTGATTGGTCTGTAGCACCATTAACTTGAGTTAGTGTTAAAGGTGTTGTCCCACTAACAGAAACTATTTGATACGCTGCAACAGCCTGATCAACTAGATCAATAACATTCGAGTTGAGTATTGTTCCCCAAGCGTTGGGATTTTCTCCATCTCCTTGTTTCTCTAATCTAATGTTTGTTGTAAATGTACTCGCCATTTTAAACTCCTAAGTGTGCTGAAGTCATAAACAAGATGTATCCTGTTTCTTCTAAACTTGTTTTAATTTTATAAACTATTGCTTCTATTCCATAAACAACTGTAAATGTATGTATGTCTTTAATAACTAATCCTATTAACTCTTCAGAATGTACGAAACATCTTTCTGATTTAGCTAGACTAAAAAACATAAGGTCTGCTTTCTCTTTTGATATCTCTAATGCTTGACCAACTCTTAATATTGCATCCTCATCTTCACAAAAACTTTTATACATTATAACATCTTCAGGTATAGGATTTTGTAAATGTCCTGCTTTTACAGGAAGAGACAAAAGAAAAACCTGTAAATAAAATATTGTAAAAACTATAATGTATTTTAACATTAATTTTCAAACCTTAAAAGGTAACTATTAAATTTCAAATTGTTTAGCATCAAACCCATTTTTGCATTGGTTCAAACCATTCGTATTTTTCACCGTCATCGGGATATGGAACAGGTGCTTGCCATATACATTTATTATCTAAGACCCAACTTGGATATGGCTGTGGTTCATAAAAAGCATCTTTTACAGGATCGTAAGTAAAACCAATACCAGCAAAATTATATCTTATATTATTATTATAACTTGTTTGTTTCCACGTACCACCCCAAAAATTTTTACACCAATTCTCACCATCAGATTCATATTCGTCGTTTACTACGCATACTCGTAAAACAATATTATTTTCATTTAGTTCAGCAAAATGTGCCATTTTATTATCCCTGGAATTGATATCTAATTATCACCACGCCACTGCCACCAGCACCACTAGCACCGCCTGTAAAGTAACCTCCACCACCTCCACCACCTGTATTAACAGTTCCGGCTGTTCCAGCTTGCGCTCCACCACCACCTGCATTAGCACCAGCGCCACCACCGCCAGAACCACCTGCACCAGATAGAGGACCACTAGCACCGCCGCCTCCTCCAGCTCTAGTGACTGATGATCCAGTAATTGAAGACGCTAAACCATCGCCGCCTGCACCCGCAGTAGGTCCACTTCCAGGGTTTGGTCCAGCATCTTCTCCCGCAGCACCAGCACCACCTCCTCCAGGTGAATTACCATTACCATCTAAACTATCTCCACCATCATTACCTTGTCCTGATGTTGCACTGCCGCCCGGTAGGTTCAAGCCACAACAACCGCCAGCGCCGCCCCCGGAACCGCCATCTTTTCCGTCAGAAATTCCACCCGCTGACCCTTCAGAACCACCTCCACCGCCACCGTCCGACGTAATTGAAGAAAAGACACTATTTGATCCGTTATTGCCTTGTGTGTTATTGCTAGTTTGTGATGCACCACCAGCACCAACGGTAATGCTATATGCTTGTTGAGCTACACTAAAATTAGTTGCTGTTCTGTAGCCTCCTGCACCACCGCCACCACCGTAGTATCCTGCACCACCTGAAGCACCTCCAGCAGCAACTAAATATTGTACTACACCATCAGCCCCTAATTGTGTAATAGTGAATGTTCCACTAGAGTTAAAAGTATGTACTTTAAAATTTCCATCCGTTGTTATTGTTCCACCAGTAGCCACAGTAAATGCAGCGCCTGAAGAAGAAATACCACCTTGAACTATAGGAAGTAGTGACATTTATTGTAGTGCTTTCACAGTCAGTAAGGAGAATGTAGTAGAACCATCATTTATTCTTGTAATATAGAAGAAAAACTCATGTCCATTTGTAGTTGTTAAATCATCTCCATCTTTAACAGTATATGCAGAAGTAGTTATAGTTCCTGCACTTGCATTATTCTTGTATAATATAACCATAGTACAATTTTTAGTAGGAACAGCTAATGTATGAGCGCCTCCGTTAGTTGCAAACTGAAAATTGCCATCATCAACGTCAGGAGTAAATGTTCCTGATGATTTTGTACCACAGTTATAAGCAGCAGCACTAAATCCTGCAGTTAGTTCATCTGGCGTATCACTTTTTAATATATCTGCATCAAAAGCTTGAACATCACTTCCTATTGCTACTCCAAGATTTGTCCTAGAAGTACTAGCATTACTTAAATCTGAAAGATTACTTGCTTTTAATAAAGCAGCAGAGTTAATAGATGTTATAGCTGCTTTATTAACACTAGTTAAAACACTTACAGCAGCAATATTAGTATTGCTATTTCCAATACTTGTAGCTAAAGCTGAAGAAGTATTAGCTATCCTTGCTAAGTTAACACTAGTTAATACACTAACTGCAGCAATATTAGTATTACTATTACCTATGCTTGTAGCTAAAGCTGAAGAAGTGTTTGCAACTCTCGTATTTACTGAGGTAATAGCTGCAGCATTAACACTTGTTAACGCACTAACAGCAGCTAGAGCAGAAGCACTAGGAACTGCAGCACCCCCTATAAATACATTAGTAGATGCAAATAAATTAGCTGCAGAAACATTACCACTAAACTCTGCTGCAGTGCCGCTAACTTTTCCTGTGAAAGATGCTCCACTTACTACAGTAAGTTGGTTAGCTGTAAAGGCTGCGACTGACGTAGCGGCAGATGCTTCAACACCTGTTAAGTTTGATCCATCACCAAAATAAGATGCTGCAGTTACATTACCAGTAAATTTAGCAGCAACACCAAAGAATGTAGAAGCAGATACTGCTCCTGTCATAGCAAGAGTTGTACCACTTACTTTACCTGTAAATATACCTGATGCACCAGCAAATGTTCCTGCTGATACTATGCCGCTAAACTCTGCGGCTGTCCCACTAACTTTACCTGTGAATGCTGCACCACTTACAACAGTAAGTTGATTAGCTGTAAAGGATGCAACTGATGTAGGAATAGATGCTTCAACACCTGTTAGATTAGAACCGTCACCAAAATAAGTTGATGCTGATACATGCCCCAGTATAGTTAAAGCATTACCAGTTATATTTCCTGATGCACTAAGAGCAGCACCAACAGTTAGTTTACCTGTCGTCTCAACTTCAGAGTTACTTATTTTTAAAGCAGAGTTTGTCCCTTCACCATCTGAAACAAACCGTACAGTTGAATCAACTCCGTCATTACTATTACTTACTTGAAGTAAATCTTTATAAGTGTTTGATATAAGTTTGCCAGTGAGTGTTGCCATTATATTAGATTCCAAAATTTATCTGTGTCTTCCCATTTAGTATTGGCATTTTGCCATTCAAGATTCCTATCTGAGTTAGACGGTGGACGGGGATTACGAATATTTGTATCATCTCTTACATCAGGTACTTTATTCTGTGGGTGGTTTTTTAGATCATATGCTCCATCAAAGTCAGTAGGACAGACAAGTAAACCATAACTATTAAGTTTCATTACCCTGTGTGGGTAGACAAAACCACACATATCGCATACAGCTTTGGCATTCTTATTACTTGCCATTATTATAACCTATTTATTCTAGGTAAAAAATAAGCACTTGCCCTTTCTCTGTCTTCATCCATAGCATTCACAAGACGTTCTTCATACTCTGCTTTAAGAAGACCAATACGACCTACATCTACACCTGGACGTTTCATAGCCATGTAGTAAGCCAAGCCTGTAGTTAGGCAAGGTAAAAACCTACGAGATATGTCTGCATTCTGACCAGCAGATTTTGTCACATCTTCTGTATACTTAACCTTTTCTAGTTTTAAAATATCCGTAGTATTCTCTGGGATAGGCCAAAGAAATAAAACAGGGTTACCTCTTTCTCTACGAACAGCATACTGATTAGGTCTTCCTGTTTGACTCTTACGAGGAATCTTTAAATACTCCTCCATCGTAATACGCTCAAGCTGAAGATCAACATCATCTCGTCTAAGAACTGCTTCAGTAACATCAATTGTACTTGAAGTTAAAGCATAAGATGTTACACTGGTAGAGACTGAAATAGCAGTTGTGCCAGCAGTCCAAAGAAGAATGCCACGGTTCTGCCAATCTTGGAGAAGAAGATTAATTGACCTACGAGCAGATTTAGGTTCATGTCCTAGTGTCTGCTCACCACCAATCATCTCCGTTGCTTCTTGAATAACTTCATCAATATCCATTGAGAAGTCGTATGTTCCGCTAGTAGCCATTTAGTTATTCCTAGTCTTTGTATTCTATGATTTTACCTGGATCATAGTCCACCACAACATCCTGTTCTTTGGCTTTAATCTGTGGACCTTTACGTGCAGCGCCATATCCTTGACCAGTGGGACGACCTGTCATCTTATCTATATCTTCTGCAGTACGAGGATTACGAATATAATTATAAGTATATTCTTTTATTCCCTCTGGATTATTTGACATCTTTATCTCCTTTTAGACTTAATGCGCCTATTTGTTTTTAAAGCAATTGATCTAATAAGTTTATTTTTCTTTTTCTTTTTAGATGGTGGTTTAAGAATTTGTTGACTTACCTTTGATCTATTTATTGCCATTACTAATAAAGGCGATTATGAGGTGCTTTGCTGCTTTTCTTCATAGCACCGCCTTTTGAACGATTCTTAGTTGCTTTCATTGCTCCACCTTTAGACATGTACTTAGTATTTTTCATAGCACCGCCTTTTGACATATATTTACTTTTCTTCATCATTGTCTTCATTTCCTTTTTGATACAAGTTGTTAAAAGTTAGATATGGATTCATATAGCTGTCATGTATTTCTGCTGAATGAACATACTGACTTGGTGCAAAACTTGGTGCGCCTTCACCAGTTACCCATAAAGCAGGATTAGTTACTCTTACTCTATTGTTTGGTAGTGCTACAATATTACCAGTATATTCTCCTGCATCAATTAATTCTAAAACATGTGACTGTTTATGTTGTGCAGGATCATCTGATATAGAACTATCTGTATAATCTACCGTAAATAAATATCTCCCCACATGAAAAACATTGTCTATCTTACATAACCAAGGACTTGAGGATACTCTGTCCATTACTATTATAGCATGATTTCTAGAAGAACAGTCCCAAGGTTGAGCTAAATGGGTGGGCATTTTAACAGGCCATTCTTCTAACCTAGTATCAGCTATTAAAGCTGTAATGGGCATCCTTGCCCACATTGCTCCACCATGTACATTTTCTTCTTCATCACATCCAGTAAATACAACATTAAAAGTTAATGATCTGTCTGGTATTGTATTAACTGCAATTACTAAAGCGTGTAAATATTCTCCTTCATAGTCCATGTGGTTATTAGTAAATTCTTTACGCACCCAACATTTAAATTGTGGGATGTTTGAACTTAAATATGCCATTTTACTTTTTACTTTTATGTTTCTTTCTTAATGTTTGTTTAGCAAATTTTGCTAACCTAGATTGTTCTGGTTTCTTTGCAAACTTTGCACGTTGTTCTAATACTGTTAATATCTGTATCTTTCTTGCATATGGTTTTTTTATCCTTTTAACTTTTGCAATAGTATCTCTAGCATCTTTAACTGTAGCATATTTTATACCGACTGTATCTTTTGGATTTTCATCAGTATAAAGTCTGCGACCAGAACCTTTAGGTTTTTTTCCTGTTCCTACTTTTGGGTCTTTTCTTTTTCTCATTTTTTTTCACATAGTTTTTAATAATATTAGATTGTCTTTTATGTAAACGAGAAGCTTTAGCTAAAGCCTTAGAAACTTTTTTTAATTGTTTAGCCATTCAACACTTCCACCTTTTTCTAGCTTGTCTAAGTCTTGAGTTAGGATTCTTAGCAGCTTTAGGAAACTTCTTCATTTGTCCTGCCGATCTAGCGCAATAACTCTTACGTCTTGCTGCTCTCTTACCAGTAGGTTTAGATTCAGTTACAGCAGTTTTAAGTTTACTACCAGGATTTTGTCTGCGGTATTTAGCTACTCCTTTAGCAGTTAGACCAGCACCAGATTTAGTAGGACGTTTATGACCACCACCGATAGTCATTCCTTTCATGCCCTTACCTTTTCGTACACTTTTCTTTTTTGTTCTTACTGCCATTCTGTACCTATTTACCTTTCATAGCTTTACCAAAACCTCTCTTGGCTATCCCACACCCTCTAGGTTTAATTTGACCACCCCCTGACTTAAATGTTTTTACCATTGTAGGCTTGCCACCTACTCCTTGAGGTTTAGCTCTTTTTCTTTTAACAGCAGACTTCTTCTCAGAAGCTGACATACTTTTTGCTTTAGCAAGCGGCACACACTTAGGATATTTTCTTTTACTTCCTTTAGTAGATTTTCTACCACAAGGTTGATACTTACCATCCTTCTTTGGCGCACCAATGTCAACCCATTTCTCACCTACCCACTTACGAAGACCGCCTCCCTTTTTCTTTTTAACAGCCTTTTTCTTTTTCTTTCCACCAGGAGTTACTTTGCCACTACAGACTGCAGATGCATACATATTAGCATAAGCTGATGGGTAAACATCAAACTTTCTTTTTGCTGCAGCTTTTCCTTTAGGACAAAGTTTAGCCATCTTACATTCCTTGCTTCTTATATGGTCCTCTACCAAAACCTCTTTCTGCTTGTCCACAGCCTAGAGGTTTACCAACCTTACCACCTTTTTTCTTATATCCCATTTTATTGCGAACAGGTGTAGGAAGTTTACTAAGACCTACGTTATCTTCAGGTATACTTTTTAATGAATCATTGCTTTGTTTATCCATACTTAAACCCAGCCGCCTCCTGTACCTCTAGTACGTTTACTTCCTTTACCAGCACCCATATTAGGTTTAAAACCTCTTATAGCTGAACGAACACCGCGAGGTGCTTGACTTACTTTCTTCTTCTTACCTTTTCCTACACGACCACCCTTTGAGTCGCCTTCATAAAGTTCTGCTTCTTCTAGTCTTTCACGTACTTCATCAGACATTTTATTCCTGTCTACTTCGTACATTAATCCTAAATCTTTAGAAGTTTTACCAGGATAAAAGGCATAACGTCCACCTTCTGTTGGATCGTCTGCTTTAGTAGTTTTTTTAGGAGTAGGTTTAGGAGCAGGATCAGGATCAGGTTTAGAAACAGGAGCAGGAGCAGATTTAGGTTTAAAAGTTTTTTTCTTTTCTTTATCTAAAAGAGATTTAATATCTTTAGGTAGGCCTTGTTCACCTAATAGATTAGCTCTACTTGTTAATTGTCGAGCTGTAGTAATAGCCATATCTTTACCTGTAGGAGAAGGTCTTTTAGGTTTTGCTACTTGTGAACCTGACCTTACTACTAATTCTTTATTTCGTGTAGCAGGAACACGATCTTTACTAATTTTTTCAGTTATCTTTTTTTGATTAATTCTATCAACTATTTTTTGTTGATTTTGCTTATTTTCCGATGTTTGATTTTTTTTATCTCTTCTAGCTTTTCTTCTAGCAGTCGCACTTCCTTTGGCAACCTTTTTAGGAACTTCTTTAGCAGCTTCTTTAGCAGCTTCTTTCGCTAATCTTTGTGCTTTTTGTTTACCTACTTGTTCAAGTGGTTTCCCAGTTTTTTTTATTTGTTTATCTATAGCCGTTTTAGTTGCTTTCTTAGCTAAACCTTGCCTTATTAAAGCTTTAGCTATTATTGGAGCAGCCCTTACAACTACTGCTCCTATTATCAATGGAAGTGCCATAATATTCTCCTTTAATTAGTATTAGCTACTAGATTGTCATCTGCACCAGCAGGACTTGCAGGACTTTGCATATCATCTCTACGTGTTCTACGTGCCTGATTACGCTGTAGTTCTAGAAGCTGTGAGTACCGCTGTTCAAATAATTGTGAAGTAGGATAGTCTTTTTGAAAGACCATAGCCTCTATCATAGAAGCATTGAAAAGAAGGTCATAACAAAAATCAGTATAGTAATTTTCAGGAGTTGCAGATGTTAATGTTACTGGGCGACTAACATGTACAACTTGTCCACCGTAAGTAGAAGCAGGAGTAGGCGCAATCAAAACTGTAGAATTATTACGAGGAGCGTAATATCTTGGTTCATCAGTTGATGCGCTTACAGGCCAGTAGTCATTAATATATTCATCTGTTCTTTGTAACAAATTAATTTTTGTAGAGTTACTTACAATATTAATATTCTTAACTATTCTTGTTCCTGTAGGTAAAGTAAGGATATTATTCCCAGAAGAAACAGCAACAGAAGTATAAGATACTAAACCATAGTCATCTAAGTCTTTTGTTAAACGCTCTTCAGCACGATTAACCATATTAGGAATATAGTTAACAAACTCTGTTCCTTCATTTTCAGATGCCTGGATAATATCGTTTACCAGATAAGTGTAATCAACCATAGAACACTGCTATTGTTGCTGTCGAAGTTGGGGCAGAAACTAGAACCTTTCCTCTCATTGCAACACCTAAATCAGAAAAGTAAACCTCATTTGCATCACATGCTGTAGTATTTACAAATCTAATATTGTTTCCTTTAACTTTGCCTCGCGCATCAGTAGAAGTTCCAGTAATAAGAAATTGACCAATGCCTGTAGCAAATACGGAACGGATACGAGTATTTGCAAGAGAGACACTAGTCACAGTATCAAGAGCCGCCCCACTCCCAGTTACAAATCCCTGTCGAATAGTAGTTGCCATGTTTTGTTCCTTTATATAAATAGAATTTAATTATTTGTATTATATAACAAGACCAGTAATTACAAAAGCAAAGGGTGAAGAAAAAGAAGTTTGTATCTTTCTCTCCACCCTCACCTAACTTAGTCTATATTAACCTAGTTTACGCTGCTCTTAGGACGAACCAGAAGCACCGTAATAGCTACGCCAATCAGAGAAGCCGAAGCTGTAACGCTCACGCGCTTTAAACCTAAGATTACCTGTATCGAAATCAGGTTCCATCTTAGTTTGAAGAGGCGCACGAACAAACATTTTAGCTCCATTCGGGCAATCAGTACGCAGATACCAAGCATTACCGTCTTGGAACCTACGGTTTACATAAAAGCCACCAGGAACTAGACCCTGATTACGGATGCTGTTAATATCATTAACATTCGTTGCACCGTTTGCAGCAGTCGTTGGGTTAACACCAATTGTCGTTGACATTGTGCTATTCAAGATTTGGTCTGCCGTAAAGGCAAGGTCCGAAGGCACATGAAGTGACTCAACCTGTAGACCAACAAGAATACCACGATCATCTTCTGCTTTTGAGATGGTAATCAAAGCCGACTCAAGAGATGCTTCCGAAAGATCAGTAGCACCAAGAGTATTGGATTGAGTACCGCCACCAACTACTGGATGACTAGCACTGAAGAAAGGCTGTCCGTCCCCACCAGGACTTGTCGCCGCAAAGCCGTTGTTGAAAACATCAGCAGCTTTAACTTGCTTAGTGTTAGCCATTGCACGGGCAAGACCACGCGCACGTAATTTAGCAAAAGTGTCATAAAGATTATCTTCCATAGCTTCTTCAGTTACTGCAAAAGCAAGAGCTATAGTCTCGTGACTGTAACGAGAAGCATAGCCTTCTTGTGCATCATCAAACTGAACAGCAGCGCCTTCACTTTTAACAGGTGCCGTGCCAAAGCCGGTGAATAGAACTTCTTCCTCAAACGCACGATCTGATTGTTCAATATCAAAGAGTGAAGCATGTTCATTGTCCACATCATTGTATTCAATACCAAATACAGCGTTTAATCCTGGGAGCAGTTCTTTCGCAATACTAGAGCGATTAATAGCCATTTTTTATTACTCCCTTCCTTAGTTAGCCGATGAGTCAGCGGAGATGTAAGCATCTACGTGACGCACGATACGAACTTCAAGTTTTGGGAAGGCACGATCTGCAGCAACAGTAATATCGTTTCCTGGCTCATCCAATACAGAGATAGCACGAAGCATACCACCCGTAGTGTCAGTGCGAGAAGCAGCGGCAATTCCGAAACCGGAACGACCAGTTACCGTAGAACCTGCACCTATTGTACAACTAAAGTTCTTTGACATAATATCACCAGCGGTGACAGAAGCATCAGCTTGAACTACAAAGGTTGCTTGTGGGTCATCAACAACGAATGCAACCGCATCGTCAGAAGATGTACCACTAGGCCAGTAGTTAGAATACTTAATTTCACCGTTAGCAGTATATTGACAACCCTGAAAAACACCTATAGCTTTTTGGGTTGAAACGCTCAGAACGACCACATTTCCTCCAGAATTACAAACAATATCGCCACTGAAGATGTTGGTTCCGAAACCACTTGCAATGGGATATTCATTCGTAGCAGTGCTGTTCGAGGCACCACCACGTTTGCGAGAAGGACTAAGGCCGTTTAGTGCTTTTGTATCACTCATAACACTATTCCTTTCCTTGTTTTAAAGTTACGATGACAAACAGGAAAGCTAATCTTGAAAAGAAGGTTGCCTTCCTGTAGTTACCCTTGAGCGACTAGAGTTTGAAATTGGCATACGTGAATCTGAATTACGCATTAGTTGTGCGTTTACAGCGCCTACCGCATCCCTACTTTTTTGCTCATAAAATTCTTGACGGGATTCAGCTAGGTCAGTTGGCATTTTTGCCAAAGCCAAGTCTCCACGACAGACTGCTCCTGAATATCGTCCTTCCTCTCTCACGACAGAGGAGTGTGTCATTTCGGGAACTTCCTCGGATTGAACTATCTCCCAACCTTCTGCTTGGCGCTTACTGATATTTTGAATATCATCATTGCCTTTCATAGTCATACGAATCCAACGCAAAGACATGCCTTCACTTTTGAATCTTTCTGCAACAGTCGGTGGAATATCTAACCAATTAGGTTCTTCAAAAGTCCTACGAGGTTTAGCTTCCCTTGTGCTAGTACTACGTGAGTTTGTATTTCGTGCCATTGTAATTTTTCCTTCCACGCTTAATTAATAAATGCTTGTGTAGTCGCCTTCAGCTTTTTCAACTTTAAGCTTTTCAGTAGCATATTGTTCAAGTGATATCCCCCATTTGTTAGCTAAACGAACGTCTTCTTGTGTTAGTTTAACTTTATTACTCTTAGAAGTTTTAGGTGTGCGTGATGCACCAGCTACCACTTGAGCAGAATTTGACGATGTATCCTGCAAACGAGGTGTTTCAGGTTCTTGAGTAGGAGTACCCTGAAACCTTTGAGGATAACGACTATGTAATCTATTATCGATTTCCTCGTAAAAATCATTATCAGAAGGATCGTATCCTTCATCTTTTAGTTCTTGGTCTATAGACAAAGCAGCCGTAGTCATTATTTGATCTTTACCAAACCAATCATTCTTAGCTGCCCAATCAACAGCTTTTGGATCATATTTAGTAGGCTGTTGTTGTGGTTGACTTACCTGTTGTTGCTCTGCCTGTGCAGTATAATTTTCTAATGCTGTACGTTGATTATTTATTTGATTGAGTTCAGCATGTGCTTTACTAATACTTTCTTGTGCTGTAATCTGAGCATCTATATCACTATTCTCTATAGCTTGTCTGTAAATACTTTTAGCAGCCTCTAAATTATTAGTTAATTGAGATTCGCTATTATCTATAGAACTTTTTAGAGAAGTAGATAACTGTTCTTCTTTTTGATTTAATTCATTTTGAAGTGTACTAAGACGCTCTTCCATGCTTTGAAGTTTTTCATCACGCTCTTTACGTTGACGAATTAACTGGCGAATACGTTTCTCTGCGCCTTTAGTCTCAATACCTTCTAATTCTTTTATAGGCTGTTCTTTATCTTCAGCTTCTTCAGGCTGTGCAGCTTCTTGTACTTCTTGAGTATCTTCTTCTACAACAGCTTGAACAGGTTCTTCATTTGCTTCTTGACCTTCTACTTCAAACTGAACAGCTTCTTGTTTTTCTACACCATCTACTTCAATGGTTGACCACTCTTCTTGATTCTCACTCATTACTTTTCCTTTACATACCGCTAGTGGCGAACCTAACGAATTAAGGTTTATCCTACGCCGTTACTATATTTTATATTATATAATATAAATACACAAATTAATTTGAAAGATTAAAAGTTGGATCAAGCGTATGAGGACTTTCTACTCTCATAATAATTTGATCATCAAACAAAAGAATTAACTTAACACCTTTGTAAACAAACTTTTGACCAGTGAACTTTCCATAGCAAACATAGTCACCTGTAGCACACCACTCTCCTAATGGAAACTTCTCTTCGTCTTTATAAGCAAGGTCGCCTAATTTTAATACCCTGCCTACTGTTGTAAGATATGAAATATCTTCTTTTAATTTTTCAGGGATAATAATACCCCCTTTAGTTTTCTCTTTAACTATTACTGGTTGAACTAAAACGTGATAACCAGGAATATCTGGTAAATCATTTACATCAATTAGATCACTATCTGAATTTACCCAGTCTGAATTATTAATTGATTTCTCTAGTTGTACAGCTTGCATCAATCTTCTTCCTCATATATTCGATGTTTAACTATATGCCTTAGTAAGTCCTGTGCAAATTCAACACCTTCTATTAGACCTACTGCTTGACGATACTCATCGTAACTAGAAGCGTTTCCATACGCAAGAGATTTTTTTGTTTCTTCTATCTTTTCTTTATACTTTAAATTTAACTCGTCCCAAAATTCCATCACTATCCTTTATTTGTATCAGAGATAAACTTACCTAACATATCTGCTGCTTTAAGAGTTTTGTCTCTGTCAATGTTTGCTTCAGTATCTGCTAATTCAAGCAACGCTTCCATAGCCGCAATAGCTTTCTTAGATTCTCTATCACGCTCAGAATCCTCTGCTTTAGCTGTGATACTAGCACCTTCTTTGAACATATCCAACTGAATTTGTAGTTCTTTAAGATCAAGCTCACGTTGTTTATTAGCAGCATTTATTGCTTCTTTAGCTGCTTGTGCTTGAACTTTCTGTTGTTCAATACCAAGCTTCTGTCCTTCAATCTGAACAAGCTGCGCTTCAGGAGACATTGCTTGTTGCTGCATAGCGGCAGCTTGATTGGCTTGAAGAACTTGTTGAGCAGCAGTAGCCATAACTGCTTCAATAAGATCAGGATTATTTGGATCAATGCCCTGCTGTTCTGCATCATTGCCATATGTAGAAATCATTTCTTCTGTTATACCAGTAATCTGTTCTTGATACTTTAACATAAGATGTTCCTGCATGTTTGCTTCTAAAATTGGAGCTATTCGTTGCATTAACGGATTAGCACCATTTGCAGGGTCTTGTAGGTATGTGGTCTTAACTTGAATATGTGCATCATGGTTTTGACCAGGGAATGCTTTGATAGCCATTCCTTTAACTGCTGCAGCAATATCACTTACAGGATCAAGCGGAACAGGCTTTGGCTTGCTCGGCATAATCTTATCTAAGTTAGGAATATTTGCTGCATTAAGAATTGTCTTGTTTAGCTCTTCAATATCAAACATGCCTGGAGGAGATGATTGAGAAAGCTGTAGTGCAAGTTGTGCCATCATCATGCGATGAGCAGAGGATGGTATATTAGGATCAGACACAGGAATAATATCAATCCTGCCATCGAAGTCATTACGATATATTTTTAATGTACCATTAGGAATATCACACATAGACTCTGAAGGAAGATACTCATAGTTAATTCTTCCTAAGAGTTTAAATTCTTCTTTCTGAGATTTATGCAAACGCTTATGAATAGCACTGAAGAACTTACTGCTGGCTTCTAGTAATGCCATTGTAGTTCCTACAGGACCATAGTTAACACCATCAGCTATAACTTGTTCTGTGCTGTCTGCAAACTTCTGTGCTGTAGAGGTTACAAAGTTAAGCATCTGCAGAAGTGTTTGAGAAGGTTCTTTGTAGGGCAGGTTAATAATCATCTTAGAGATATCATTACCTGTAGCTTCTACTTCTTTAAACTCACCAGGAGATATAGGATCATTATCTCCTACAATACGCATACCTTTTGCCTTGAAACCTCCAGGTAAATTAGCAAACTGACCAGCATCTACTAGGCTACGCATAGCTGCAGTCGCTGTCATAGTAAGATTACCCAGGAAATGTATTAGACCTAGACCATAAAAACCAAATCCAGGGACAAAACGATAGTGTGTAAAGAAAATTTTCTTTTCTTTTCGCGGATCATCTTTATCATAGTTCCTACGGATAGACAGAATCTTCCTGCTTTTCTCTTCTATAGTAACAATATAAGGAAGAGCAATATCTTCTTCGTCTTCAAAGCCTTCTAAATCTAGATAACAGTGCTGTTCTAGCAATACATATTGTGGATCATTGTCTCCAGATGGAGATAAACCCATGATATTATCCATCTTCTGGGACATAGCGCTGCTTTGTGGTATAGAAGCTTCAGGTAATTCTACATCTTCATACATACCTGCAGCAATATCTCTACGCATCTCTACCGGAGAACGGTAAATTACATGCGTATACCTGTCTGCTCGACGTAAGTCTGCAGCATAATAGGATACATAGAACTGATCTATAGGGACAAACTCAGATACAGGACGGTTTAAACCTGAATCAAAGTAGATTTTCTTGAAGGCAGAACCTATCAGAGGTAGATGAAAGAGCATACGTTCAAACTCATCAAAGTATTCTGACATCTGGTCAGTAACCTGATAGTTCATAAACTCTTCTACACGTTGTGCCTGATCTTCTTTCTCTTCAGATACATTTCCTATGATCTGAGATTTAACAGGTCCACTGGCAGGAAATAATTCTTGTGTAGCTTTAGACTGAAACTTAACTGCTGACTCAATAAGAACAGGATGTACTGCTGTACATGCTCCCTCAAAAGGTTCGGAGGCTTCTTCTAACTTTAAACCAAGAAGATCGAAGCCACGCTCAAACATACTCTCCCATTCACCGCGACTATCTTTGTCTGCTACAAAGTTATCATAAACTTCTTGAGAGATATCTTGAAGAACATCATCATCTATTTCATCTGCTAAGTTTCTATAAAACTCATCATCAGTTTCTTCTATCTGTTCATCAGACAATAATTCTTCTGTTGGGTTTTTAAATTCTACTATTACACCACCATCAGTATTATCATATTCAATAGTAGCTTCTTGCTCTGTGTCTCCCTCTGGCTCAATCTCTATTTGAGTAACTTGAACTTGTGGGATAGGATCAAAGGGATTACGTTCAGTTGCCATTTATATCGTCCTCGGTGTATAGTTATAAGGATTACGTTCTACTATAGAACCACCCTTTTTGTAAACATTCATTTTTTTCCCAGTTGATGAGGTAATTACCTTATCTTTTCTCGGACCTGCTAATTCTTCAGGTTCAAAGCGTTTAACTTTTTTTGCTAATATCATAGGACCAACTTGAATAACTTCTTCTGCGCTTTTTAATAATTCTCCATTGGTTCGATTATAAAAACCTGTATGAGATGCTGGATCAAAACCTACTTCTGTCCAATCTTCTAAGTTTATTTTTTCTTTAGCAAACTGATGTATATCTTCAGGTTCTGCATTTTGCCATTTACCTTTAATTGTAGCAAAAGGACTTTTAGGTTTACCTTTAGCAATATTAAAAGCCTTCTCAGGGTTAAAAACAAAATTAACATCTTTTAGATATACTGCATTAGTATAAGACATTCCTGATGGCTCTTTAACAGAGGCTACATAATTATCATATTTACTATAAGCATCAATATCAAAACGTGACTCAACTACTGTATTAGGTTTAATATTTTTATTTACTCCTATAATAGATAAATCTTTGCCTTTGCCCTGCCTTAAAGATAAAAATACATCTTTTAAAGAACGTAATACTGGCACTGTTCCATATGCTCTTAAAGGTTTAATTTCATCTTTAAGGTCTAAAAATTCTTTTCTAGTAATTTCACCTTCATCAAATTTTCTAGTTACTTCTTCTAATTCAGGATTTCTATGTCTATCTCTTACATTTATATTTTTAATTTCTTTTGGATCAGTAATACCTAATTCTTTGGCAACCTTCTCTTTAGTAGCTTGCAGATTTTCTTCTCTCCAAACTTCTTTTTGTTCTGGCGTTATATTAAATGCTTTATTAGCAGTTACTGATTCTTTTACTTTTGGTATAGACCTTAGTTTTCCTATAGGTTTTATTGCTTTACCCATAGGACTTTCTAATGCTCCAGCCATAGCTACAGCAGTTAAAGCAGAGGGACTAGGTTCTTTTACAAGTTGTTTGCCAGCCTCATATATTGCTGGTATGTCAGGCGTAATAAATTGAGCAAGTCCTTTAATTGGCTCATAGGCAGGACCAAGCACACCTTGAAGAACTTCTTCTCCTTTGGTCAATCCAGTTTGTACAGAAGACTGAATTAAGTTTAAAACATTTTCTAATGCGCTATCGCCATCAATTGCCATATTGTGCATTGCCTTTACTAAATAAATAATTTTTTAATTATAGTCTTAAACTCGCCAGTATGCAACTCGCTTTTGATTTCTATGTCCTTGATCATCCTCCCAATCAGGATCATCAGGATGCTCTAAACGCCAGCTATCTTTTACATAATGTATTGCCATTGTCATGGCGTCAACCTGATCATCATGTTTACCATATGGAAACATTATCATCTCTTCGTAAAGTTCTGTTGACCAACCCTTTCCTTCTGGTAGCCATACCCTTCCTGACTCTAGCATAGGAGATGCAGAGATAACTCTACTAACCTTGTCTCTATCAGGAGTATACTCCAGTACAGGCAAACCACTTCTACGCATGTCCTGTATCAAAGACTGACCACTAGCCTTCTTTTCTACGAGACAAAAGTCTGGCCTATGTTTCTTGTATTCTTCTTGTGCTATACGTCTTAGATCAGGATACTCATATCTGCCTCTTTTACTTCCTAGTAGAATAATATTAGAGGCTACGTTTTCTTCTCCTGTTTCAGGATCATCATCATGGAAATAGAATATACCCCATGTCTGTATTACTGAATAGTCTGCGGTTGTCTTTGTGGAGAATGCTGTGTCGTATGTCTGTAGAATAAAGTCACAGCCAGGAGGGTCGCCATAATCCCACCAGTTAACCCAATCCTTCTTAATCAAGCTACCTTCATCAGGAGTAGGATTCTGCATGTATAGGCTTTCCCAGTACTTTGATCCATTGGTAGCTCTTATCTCCATCTCATCTTGTCTTAGTACTTCATCGCTTTTCCATTCAGGAAAGTAACTTGTTCCTACAGGCAAGCCTAGTAACTTACTAGAATCTTCGTCTACCCATGCAGGTATGCTGACTACATCCCAGCGCATCTCTGTATCTATATCAAACTTCTCTTGCTGCTTCAGCAACCACCCGCAAAGATCATCATAATGATAACGGGTATTAATAATAATTATTGCACCATTAGGCATGATACGTGTGCGTAAACCTGACGGCCACCATTCCTTGATATACCTTCTACCTGCATCAGAGAAACTATCTTCTTCTGACATTGCATCATCAAGGATAGCAACATGTGCGCCACGACCTGCAATCTGACTACGAACACCCGCAGCATAGTAGCTACCATTCAGGTTTGTCTTCCACTTACCTGCTGCCCGTACATCCTGTCTGAGGTTTACCCCAGGAAACATATCTGTAAATTCTTCTGTTCCTACTATGTCTCTGACTGATCTACCAAAGTCACTGGATAGTTGATCCGAGTGACTGACTGTCAGTATCTCATGGTTAGGGTTTTTACCTATGTACCATGCAGGGAATAACTTAGAACATATTACTGACTTACTGCTACGAGGAGGAAGAAACACCATGAGGCGCTTGATCTTTCCTTCTACTACCTTCTGCAGTTTGTCTGATATAACTTCAATATGTTTACCCATCTCCCAGTCAGATACTAGCGTAGGTGCTACTAACTTAACAAAGGTAAGGAAATCTTTCTTAGACTTCTGCGAAGTTAATTCTTTTAGATTGTTTCTTATCTGAAGAAGAGCAGCATATTTAAACTCTTGTTCCTGTATAGCTTGTTGTTGTTTAGCAGTTAGCTGCTCTTCCTCTTGTTCTGTCATCTTAATTTAAACTTCTTGTTGATCTGAACAAATAATTTGTCTTACTGGCTTACCCTCAAATCTAGAAGATGCATATCCTTTTATAGCGTCTACATTCTCCCACATATAAGTATAACAACTTTCTTGTGTCTTAAAAGTTAAAGGCTTTCCTTGATAATGAGTGATAACCAATGCATCTTCTTCACCAGTTAATGGATATACTTCTTGATCTGTGCCAAGACCTAGAACCATGAAAACAACTATCTTCCACATTTTACTTTCCTTTTTGTTTTGCTGCTCTTTCTTCTCTACAGCATCTGCAGTTACAGTCTCCCTCTTTATGTTCTACATGAAGTTTCCCACAAGTGCAATAGTCTTTATTGTTATCGCAATCTTTTTTCATAATGACAATATCTCCTGAACATCAAAATAATATTTTAACACCCTCTTCTTGTGAAGACAACAAAAGTACCTTTTCTTGCGAAGACAACCAAGGCTATCTTATATGGTAGCGAAGTTGCATTTATGCAACACTAAGATATTATTTTTATTTTTTTACTTTTTATTCTTGATAATATTATTTTTGTCTGTTATAATTATATATATAGAGATACTACAGAGTAGAAATTCTAACAGCAGTTAGAAGATAATAAATAATAATAATAAAAATAAAGTTAGAATACTTGTTACATAGAGTTTATATAATTTATATATAGCAACATAATAAGAAAGTTTAACAAGCCTTATTTTTAGAATTAATTTTACTGTACGTGAATTGCTGAAAATAAACTAAGGGGGTGTTTCCTAGATTGGAGTCACCCCTTTTTTTGTTTAAATTTTAGTAGGTTTATCAAGCCTTGTATTTTTGGTCTGTATATGTCATAGGCATATATATATTATATATTATAGCAAAATTTTTTTGCTGGGGTATAGCCAATTTCTCCCTAGAAAATATGTGAAGTCTACAAAGCATTTGCATTCGCCGCATCATTCAATCGATAATGGCTTGCGTGTTCCGACCAAAAGGGTCGAGAGAACAAAACGTGAACAGACAGCAAGCACCATATTTCCCTTATGCTCATTTAGAGCATATCCCCTCCCCCTATACATAAAGAAATCTTTATATAGATTATGTGTATAAAGAAATCATTATATAAAGAGATGCTTTTCTTTTTATATATTCACAATGCCCTATCCCTAGACTTCTGCCATTCATCCGCATAGCTAATACATAGTCCATGCGTTTAATGCATAGCTGTATGTTTAGGGTTTTGTATATTATATAGACGCCGAATGATTATAAAAAAAAGTGTAAATTAATTAATTTAGTTATTGACGTTCATATCCTCATGTGTTCTATTATGAATACACCAAGTTAAAACATTGACCAAACTCATAAGGAACTAAAGACAATGGAAGCCTATAAGATGTCAATACAAGAAGCACTAAAAGATCGTCCCGAATTATTAGAGAAAGTAATGGAGATTGTAATCGAAAACGATATGAAAAAAGAGATAGCGCAAATTGTAGCGAAAAACGACAAGATGTTTGCCAGGAAATAAACCCAAACGGGGGAAGTGTTAAAGCTTCCCCCACCACCACCACAAACCAAAGGAATTAAAGCAATGACCACACGCTTCTGGACAGCTAAACAAGTCAGAGAAACCGTTAAGGCATTACGAGACGCTGGCTATCAAATCATAAAAGATGGGTATAAGTATTCAAGTCTAGAAAAAGATTGGACCGATTACAAGGGACACGTCTTCTATGCCGCAAAACATAGCGGAGGGAACTACATGGTCCGCTATCATCCTGAGTTATTCATGGAATAATAATAGACTTGGGGAAGGTTTGACGGCCTTCCCCACCACCACCACAAGGGTAAGCAAATGATAAATGTAAACGAAATGCTGACAAAATATAATCTTGTTGAACTTCAAAACCATGACAACAATGTAGAGCAGGACCACCTTTCCTTCTGCTCTTTATTCAAAACAGAAGCACAATTCGAAGCACTAGCGGCAAAGCTGACAAAACGGAGTATGCGATGACTATCATAGTAAAAAACCCAAAGCAAATGAATATCATGGTAAAAAATAGGGAAGTGTACGGGAATGTCTTAACCTATCCGATATGCAAAAAAGCCATGACGTTTGCGAAAATATCAGGACATAAGACGTTAACC
>WLWG01001315.1_pt1 | contig 22824 bp, 24 predicted proteins | sample 6712871 | NCBI WGS metagenome assembly WLWG01 (sample SAMN12718693, study PRJNA515312) | sponge metagenome | isolation source: marine sponge | host: Mycale hentscheli | place: New Zealand: South Island, Marlborough, Capsize Point | collected 2003-05-01
CTGCCCAAGGAGGCCTACGCCCCAAAATGGTCAAATCAGAGTGAATCTGACCTGTACGCTCAAAAAATTCATCAGGGTGATACTTGCCGGTCCCAATCCGCCCAAAAGCGAGCATCTCAAGGAAAAAGTTTTCAACTTTTGAGCCCCAAAACACCTTCCGAAGCGATAGCTGACGGATTCAGGATTTAGACCTATTGAATCAAAACATTCAGTATCAATTTCAATTTTTTCAAGAGCATTCAACCTGTATAATGTTGGCTTATATCGAGCAATTCTTTTTCCTGTTTCATTCAAACTATTTTGATTTAAATCAAGTAGCGCAATTCTAACTTTTTTTTTGATGGAAAATGGCATTTATCAAGAAAATATCCTGTCCCCACACCGATGTCCAAGTGATTTGAAGAAACATTCTCATTATAATGATCAAGAAGTTTTTTGGTGGGACATTTCCAAATATATCTATTACCTGGATCCGTCAGTTAAACGTGGGATTTCTGTGCGAATGCTTTGGAGGCAAAAGGTTGCAAAAAAACGCAGGCGCACCCGCTGGGTGCGTCAAGGCTTTTTTGTAATTCCTTTTGGCCCAAATGGTTCGTGCAGAAAACCGCGTTTAACTGACGGATCCAGGTATTAGACACACCCAATACCCAAAGGTCATATATTGAAAGAGCTCGTTTTGAATAAACGGCTTGTCCTTTTTATACCTCTTCTAAAATTTCTAAATGGACCCCCTTTATTGGATTGTTTTTACAGCTAACACATTATTTTTACAAAAATTGTTCGGAAGATCCATCTGTTTAAGACATCTTCGGAAATCGTCCGGCAACGGCGCTGTTACATGAATGGAGATCCCTGTTTGCGGATGTTTAAATGACAACTGCCAAGCATGTAACATTTGGCGAGGCACTTTTTTTAATACGGGGTCTACTAGTTTAAGGGTTGCGTAATGCTTATCACCCGCAATGGGATGCCCAATTGAAGCCAAATGTTTGCGGATCTGATGAGTACGCCCTGTATGTAAATCAATGGAGAGAAGGCTTGCCTGTTTATTCCCATCTATCACCTTAATACCGGTGATCGCTATTTGGCCTTCAATCGGCTTTGTAATTTTTTTGATTTTATGAGGAATACATCCCATGCTAATAGCCAGGTACTGTTTAGACACTTGTTGCTTCTTAAAAAGGGGGATCATTCGTTCTTTAGCATCACCCTCTTTTGCAAGGAGCAAACACCCCGAAGTATCTTTGTCTAAACGATGCACGAGGTTGACTGCAGGGCATTTCTCTTGTTTGCGTAAACGTTCTTCAATGCTGTCCAACCCTGAAGATAAAATGCCTACGGATTTATTGACGACAAGATACTCCTTATCTTCATGAAGAATTTTTATAGATCCTTGCCGTGGAGAGGACGGCACCTCACAGACCTCTACCTCATCACCCTCTTCAAGCGGGTGTTTCGCCATCCATATTCTTTGCCCATTAACAAAAACAACACGCGCATCAAGGATGGCTTTGACTTTTTTTCCTGAAACATTTAATGCTTGCTTCAGAAACAAAACTAGCCCACAAGGGGTATCCACTTTATAGAAAGATCTCATAGTTTACTTTTTGATGAAATACGCAAAATATATAACAACACGTAACAAACAGAATATAAAGGACCTATAACGAGATGGATATTGAAAAACTTGAGGAAAATTTTTTGCTTCACTTAGAACAACCAGAGATCCCTGTAGACAGTCTAGTTAATACACTGACTTCTATATACAATGCAGGAGAACAAGGGGTCGCGAGCTCGCTGTCAGAATTGCTCCAAGAAACATTGAATCATCAACAGAAAACGGATCACGCGCTAGATGTGTTAGAATTTAGGGCCACCCACAATAGTCTCCATCCCGAATCCAATAAAAGAGCTGAAAAAGATCTCTTATCCGTTCTAGGGAATACTCCCGAAAACCGGTCGGTTATAAAAAACATAGGTCTTAACGATCAACTTTTAGTCTCTGAATCTTTTCGTCGACTTCGACTCTTGCGGGCGTTTTCGCCGGGTGTTTTGTGTCACGATTCAACCTGGGGTTTTGGGGTGATTAAAAACGTGGACACTTTTTATGAAAAGGTGGAGATTGATTTTGACAAAAAATCTAAACATGAAATGTCATTCTCATATTCCGCCGAAACCCTAGAATTAATCCCTGAAAGTCATTTGTTAGCAGAAAAGTACCATCACCCTAAAAAATTACAGGCCTTAATCAAGGAACATCCTGACCAAGTTGTTCGATGGGCTCTAAAGGATTACGGTCCAATGTCTATTGCGATCTTACAAGAAAAACTCGTTCCCAGCTTAGTCAAAGAAACTGAGTGGAAACGTTTTTGGGAAGGGTCCAGAAAAGAACTGAAAAAAGATCCTTGTGTCGATATTCCTTCTAAAAGAGCAGAACCGATTTTATTGTTGGACACCGCGAAGAAATATGATGAACACTGGTTTAGCATATTATCGAATACAAAGAAGATGGAGAAGATTCTTGAATTAATCGATGAGTATATTGAACAAGAACAAGGCGCTGACGATTTTTCGGAAACCTCAAAAAAAATCCTTAGTGATCGACTCGCTTTTGTTGTCTACGGCGCTGAATTAAAACAACCCCATTATTCTGCACGCGCAGCCATCACCGCATATCGACTGAAGGTCAATGATCTCGACACACGCTTCTTGGAACATATGAACCTTTGTTTGCAGAAGAACCCTTTTCTGAAAACAGTTTCAAGCCTGCCTGTACGGGATAAAAGACCTTTTATGAATTTACTTTTGAGCCTCGCTCAAGAAGATACGTTAAATTTATTTCTTCAAATCCTCCCTCAGATGGACACGAGCACCTTGGCCGAAACTATCGAATTATTACAAAACCAGGGTCGAGAACAAGAATGTTCTCAACAAATTCGCGCCATGATGAGAAAGAAACAAGTCAATATAGAGATTGTCTATTGGCTGTGGAAAAACCTAGATTATCTCGATAAATGGTCCCTGGGATCTGTTTCCGACCTAGCGGATCAAATATTAATTACCTTAGAAGAAGAGCATCGAGGGGATCGGCTCAAAGTCCAAAACCAACTCAGTGACAAATTTAAGACCAAAGACTCACTCCAGCTGATTCTTAGTCACATGAGTGAAAAGGAGCGAAACACCCTTTTTGTGCGGATTAGAGACTCTATGATTTGGTCTTCGATTGACGGGCGTTCAATATTAGGACACATGGTTAAAATGTATCCGGAACTACAGTCGGTCTTGACAGATCATCAAAGTCAGGATGAAGGGAAGAAATCAAGCTCAAAAATACTATATACATCTCAAAGAAGCTATACGGAAAGACAAAATCAGCTGGAACGAATTGCCAAGGTTGAGATCCCAAAAAATAGCAAAGAAATAGCCTTGGCTCGCAGTTATGGTGATTTAAAAGAAAGCCATGAATACAAAGCAGCTAAAGAAATGCAAGCGATTCTCATACGACGAGAAGCAGAAATCGAACAGATGCTTGAAGAGGTCACGCCAACAGAATTTGAAAATTACCCTTATGAAACCGTAGGCATGGCTACTGAAGTGACCCTTGTATATCCAGATAACCATGAAGAGAAATATGTTATTCTGGGTGTTTGGGATCATGACGAAACATTAAACATTATTTCTTCTGAGACGCGTCTGGCCAAGGCATTAGAAGGACATCAGCCGGGAGATCAGGTGGTCATTCCTGCTGAAAGTGGAGAAGGATCATGCGTGATAAAAGAGCTTGAAACGCTTTCTCCTCAAATTCGTGAATGGATAAAATCAAAGTCCTAGACGTCCTTGTCATGAAAAACGTATTGCAACGGTTTCTTAAGCAAGAAACACATTCCATCATTCAGTTTGCCAAATATGGAGTATGCGGACTGTTGGCAACAGGTGTTGATATTTTAATCTTTTACATCTTAGCCTGGCGTGTATTACCAGCCTTAAGTCCAGATGACCCCCTCGTTAGACTACTAGGCCTTCAGGTTGTAGAGATAAGAGAACAGATACGAGCCACGAATTATATCTGTGGGAAAATTGTTGCATTTATATTTAGTAACCTCACAGCCTATCTTACGAACGCTTTTTGGGTTTTCGAGTCGGGTCGACGCAAACGCTATAAAGAGGTGCCCTTATTTTATATAGTTTCTATCGTAAGCTTTTTTATGGGAACCTTGCTGGGCTGGATGATGATACGTATGTTTAGTATAAGCACAACGGTCGCTTATATTGTAGCTGGAATCATTGCGGTTATGATCAATTATATCGCACGCAAGCGTCTTATTTTTAAAGGATGATAAGGTGTGTGATGTTATGAAAAGGGTAAACAGGTCAAGCCTTCTGTTCATAGGTATCTGTCTTAGCGCTGGCTGTACGCTTGTAAAACCAGAAAAAAAACTTCACTCACCGAAAACCTGCTCCCACCCGAAATAGCCTGTGAAGTCTCACCTGACAAACCTTTTGATCACCGCCCTTATGAATTGATATGGAGCCGTCGACGAGAACGTCGCGAGTCTCTGATAGGATTTGAACGGCTTATGGGGTGGCGGGTAGAGTATGCTGGAGAGGAAACCATTAACTTTCAGCGTACAAGAGACCTTCAACTGTGGGATACATATGTAGGGCGATTAGATCTCAACGGTTTAGTCTCTGATACCCCTGTTGTCCTGATCCCTCCCAAACCCATAAAACTGCCTGACTATTTTGATAGCATCAATTTTTGGATTTTTTATGATGAGTCCCATACCATAAAACAAAGCCGCACACAACCCATAGAGGTAGGTGTTTTAATCACGGACGCCTCTGACGCCTTACATACCATCACCCTTTCAGAGATCCAGCAGAGAGGATGGGTCTATATTCACCACAAACTGGATGCCCATAAACTCTCCACCCTACAACATCCGTGTCATTTAAAAGGCATCGAATTTCTAAATGTTTCGAGCAATCAACCAGCACAAATCTACATGGATTCTCTTTCCTTTTATGCAGAGATGCTCCCCGCACTAAATCTTAAGAAACGACCGCCTCCTCCACTGCCAAGCATCTTGCCTTCCTTGGCACAAGAAAATTATGAAAACAGGTTAGAAAGAACTACCAATGGGTCCTATAGATTCAAATACATAAGCAAAAACGAAATCTTAGAGTATAGAATCAATCCCCAAGAAGGCATACACTACGCTGATATCTACTGGAATGATATATTTATGGGTCGGGCCCTAGATGGAGGAGGCATTCAACCCAAAGCACAAAACACGACGATTACAATCCTTAGACAAGAAGGAGATATGGTTTATATACGATATCTAAATGGAGCAACATATACCTTCTCGATTTATCAAAAATCACTGATTATAGATGCGGAAGATCGTGGAGGGAATGCCGTAGGATTGGATCTCGGATCCTTTAGTCATCTGAGAAATCCTAGGAGTATATCCATTCCCTCTTTTAGATTTCAACAAGGTATATCTCCACAGGTTGCAATCATCGATACCCCTGATACTCCTGACGGACAAGATATCAGCACTTTGTTTGGAACCGTTTGGATTGACTGGACACGCTCAAATGCTTCTGAGTTATATGCTGAACATACACACGGGGAAAACGCATTAAGGGTCAATGGAGGCGCAAAATATAGGCCGCGAACCGATGGAACCTATAACCATTTATCTGAACGTGTGGTACTGACTTTTTCTCCAAAATTAGATGAAGTATTACCTACCCTCCCTCATCCTAAAGGCCCTCATAAAGCCAAGGCACAAAAACGACTCTGGCTTGACTCGCTGCCTGCTGAAAAATATAAGGATGAACTAAAGCGATGTAAACGTTTTGCGGACTATGGGATGGATCATATCATATACTGTGCCGGTGACTGGATTTGGAAAGATGCCTATGAAAGTTCAGGGTTACGTACACGAGCCTCTCCACATAAAGGAGGAGACAAGACATTGGCCTCCTTTGTTCAAACACTAAAGGGGTGGGGTTGGGACATAAGCCTTTATCAGAACTATAGGGCGTTATCCCCGCTCAACGCGCATTGGGATGAAAACGCTATTCAAAGGCTTCCAAATGGTGATTGGCGAAAGACTGAAAACGCAGCGTATGCACTTAAACCGACATCGGCTGTTGAATGGCAATCCAATATTTGTTCTACCCTTCAAAACAAATTTATACCCGATACGTCATGTATAGCGGAACCTTTTTCTACAGCGCCTTGGGACAATACTGATTTTGATGAACGTGTACCGGGTGCGGGCACCTTTCGTCAAACGTACGATGCGTATAGTGAACTCCTTCAGAAAGAATCTGAATGTATTGGAGGACCTGTGATTATAAATGAGGCCTATGCATGGCTATACGCAGGTCTTGCAGATGGACATATTGTCGAAACACCCAAAACAACGTTTCTAGAACCCACACCTTATCTTCCTCTATTTGAACTCATGCAAATACATCCACGGGCCGTGAGATATGGTGCAGGATCATTGAAAGATTCTTTTCCAAAAAACACAGAGAAAAAGGAAACCCTGTTAGACCAATATTTGGCGACACAAATTGCTTATGGACGAGCTGGAAGAATTTTCACAAAAAATGCTTCTATCAAGCTGTCATCTCGCTCCTATTATTTAATGCAACAATTACAACTTCAATATATTGGCGCACCGCAACGTATTGCCTACTTCAATGGGGAACATCTTATCTCTACCTCCGAAGCTTTAATCAACGGCGCTTATGAACAATCACAGATCTATGTGTATTATCAAAGCGGATTAGAAATATGGGTTAATGGATCACCGGATCAAATATGGATCGTAGAGGTGGGACGTGATCATTGGTCTTTACCTCCTTTTGGGTGGGTCGCAGTAGGCCCCAACTTTTTCGAGGTCTCTGCTGAAGTAGAAGGACATCGACTTGATTATGTGCATGCAGAAGCTTATATGTATTACGATGGACGTGGGAGAACGGACCCTTTCAAAAATCTTGTATCTACAAGTTCGATTTTGATCAAAGAAATAAATGAAGATCTAATCCAAGGACTCGAGGTCATGAACATTGGAAAATCCAAAAAATTTGGACTAGGAATATCTTTATTGAAAAACGATCCCATTAAATGTATAGCGTACAGCAAATCAGGAGAACTTCTTGGAGAAGCAAAAACAGATATATGTAATGAAATATTTTGGGTCGAAAGTATTTCCAAAGGACACCGATATCACATTATTTATAACACTCTGCCCCATTGACAACACAGACGGTTACGTCAAACCAAATATTATGATCTAGGATCCAATGGAAACTTTTTGAATTTGATGTTTATACTCTGGCTCTGATTTTTTTTGGTCAAAGTCCAAACAAACCATTCGTCTTTTTCTATTCCTACTGGGTCGATACTTTTAGATGCAAAATTCCAATCTGGATACTCATTCCGAAAAACGTCATCTATCTCTTTATGAATAAAATGCCGGGTTGATAACCGTTGTATTAAAAGAGCAGATTGTTGTGTCCGCCGAGCCGTCTCTTCAGCCTTAAGAATGGTTATTAATGACGTTCCAACGACAAAAACCATGATCGTGAGAATCGCTAAAGCCACCATAACTTCTATGAATGTGAAACCTTGTTTCATTTCATCATACAAAAGTAGTATGGAATACAGACTTTAGCCTGCTGTTTATGCCCATAGTAGAATTTCCAGTCTGGTCGGGTCGTCAGCCGCTTTTGAACAAGCAAGTGACATCGCGTTGCGTTAAAATAAACTTACATCTGAACTAGAGATATCAGCCGCCCATTCTGTTCCCCCCGGCTCTCCATCATTTCCATAACTAATAATTTCAATACGTTCACCTTGTCGACCTGGAATGAGGTAAACATATTCATGATCCCATGGGTCTAAAGGCAACGTGCGTGTGTCCAGATAGCCTCCTTTTGGATAATGACTGGTCACAGGTCCTCGTGTTGGCTTTTCTATCAATGCTTCAAGTCCTTGCTCTTGAGAAGGATACCGTCCTTGTTCGGTGTAATAAATTTGCAAAGCTGTCTTAAAAATTTCAATCTGAGCTTTGGCAGCAGTTACTCTTGCTTCGCCTGGTTTGTTGAGCACATTGATCCCCACAATCCCAACTAAAATAATCATGATCGAGATAACAACGAGTATTTCAATAAGCGTAAAGGCAGATTTAGCAGATATTAAAACTGGTTTTGTTTTCATAACACCCTTATAATGATAGTTCTTTTTGCAGATTTTTAATATCTTCTACGCTAAATTTTTTGTATAAGGCTTCGAGTTTAGCTAGATAGTACGCCACATTTTCATCGCGATCGGCTGGATTCCAATCGGATATCATTTTCGCATATTCATAGAGGGCCACTGTCTTTTTCTGGCCCATTACGTAATAGGAAATACGATCTCCAGCTTGGTAATCTCGTCCTGATTGAATGGCTAATTCATAAGCCGCATTCCGACCACGACTCTTCCCTTCAATTTTTTCCGCGTATCTCGATGGAGCCTCTTGAAGCGTTTCGGTTTTCGCTAACTGTTGAATAGGCCACGTTCGCTGCTCAATAGCGGCCTGATACTCGTTTTTTAGTGAGGAAATGTCACCCTCTCGACCTTCGAGTTTGAGGCGAACGATTTCGCGCAAAAATTTCCGTTGAAAAGGTTCCAACCCTCTTGATTTCAAAGCAGCGCCTTTAATGATCATCTTCCCTGCATCATTGAGCAACGCATAGTTTTTCATTTTATAACTGAACATGGTCTTGTAAATACCATCAAATTCGATTTCAACTCCATCGGGCAAAGCTTCTTTAAATCGTTGACGATAGGTGGAAAGTTCAGCATCTGTTCTTAATGAAGGCGGCACAAAATAAATACCGTCGGTATCGATCTCGATAGGTCTCCCTTCATTTTTTTCTATCCAGGCAACCATATTTTTCAAAACTTCTCGGCCCTTAGTCGCCACCTCAGCAGCTATTTCAAAATCGTTAAATCGCCCCTGTTGAAATCCAAGGTACCCATAAAAAGAATTAATGATGATCTTAAACGTATTTTGAAACGCGTTCCAATAACGACGTTGATCATCAGACGTCGTTGATTGCATTTGTTCTTTAGCGTTTAAACGAAACATCCGAAGGTAGTCTAAGACGTGGAGGAAAACACCGAGTTCGTCAGAGGACGGCGCTAATTCATTTTTCAACATGAGCGATGGGTATAGCGAACGAACATCACAATGATGAACATTTTCCGTGATGCCCGAAAAGAAAAGGTCTATATATCCCCCTGCAAATTCTTTGGGCTCATCAGGAAACGGAATTGCGTTTTCTTGTCTCAAATATTCACGCAATAACAGAGAATCTATTTTTACTCCATTTCCACGTACTAAAATATTTTGATAGGACAATGGAAATAATTGGGCTTGCACAAAATATATAGGAGATAACAGATCACTAAGCGCGCGCGTTTCAAGAATATCATTGCGCGCATACTCCATCACTCGATCCGGATTTTTGTCAAATTCACGGGCAATAGTCGCCCCCTCCAAATAAGTGCGGTTTGCTGGCGCTAACCCGAAATGGGTAGCTACTTCTTTGAGTCCAAAACTTTCCAAAGAACGGCTACTCACATCGTAAAGCTGGACCATGAATAAGGTATCCATCACATGTCGACCAAATATTTCATATTTGGGGTAGGTTATTGCCCGCTCAGCCGCTGAAAAACGACCCGACCGTTTTTGAGGTGCACTCCCATCTCGACCGAGTTCTAGTGAAATACCGTGCTTCTTTGCTCGGGTTTGGATATACGGTAAATCGAATTTGAATATATTGTGCCCCTCAATCACATCGGGATCTCTTTCTTGAACACGACTGACAAACTGTTCTAGAAGAGTCGCCTCATCCATATCAGAACCCGACAGAACTTCTACCCACCCTGTTTCATCGGATAAAGCAATGGCAATGATACGATCTGTATCGCGCTCCGCATTACAAAAGTCATAGTCCGGGGTTGTATACGTTTCAATGTCGACCTGCATCCGTTTTAAGCTCGAAAACGACATCCCTTTAAAAGAGGTACGACCGGTCAACAGAAGATGTTGTTGAATGGGATCATTTACAAAAAAATAGGGCGCTTCTGAAGAAGAGGGATTTAAACCCGTCTTGGCTTTAAGTTTTTTTACAACGTCTTGAAAAATTTTCCAGGAGCCAAATAAAGCTAGATATCTAAAAGCTCCACGGCCTTCAAGATGGCGAATCTCCAAGGGGTTTATATCTGCATCGATTAGATCAGAGCTCACCAACCAAATAAATGGTGTAAACACCTCTCTTTTTTCGTGTCGTTCTCCATGCTCACGAAAAAACAATAGCATTTCATCCGGACGATCTTTCTCCGCGATCCGTTCTAAAGAAATCAATCCATGATCTGGATGATGGCCAAATAATAAAAGTTCTAATGACGGATCTAATTCCATACTACTACTTTTCATAATCGTTTTTCAGATTTGATTGTGTCTCGCTAGGCTTTTCTGCATTTTTATGAATAACGCCTATCATCCCCATAAGAAAGCTTATCACCATAAGAATTTCGCTATCACCAAAATTGTACTCTACAAGGCCATTCAACAAAAGGCTGGAGAAAGCCACGAAACAAGCCGTAATAAGCCACACTACCCTACCTTTTTGTTGATAATCCTTGACATAATTTTTAAACGCTACCCACAAGACTTTACTCATCCAATAAAGCCATATACATAAGCCGATCCGGCCCACTTCGAGCGCAATCTGCAAAACATTGCTGTGGAGATGTTCAAGGCCAGGTTGAATATGGGGGGAGTAATTCAGAAAATCCTCATGTTTAATCCCACAAAATCCAACGCCCCCAGGATGGTCTTTTAGCATCTGGGGCGCAACCTGTGTCCATAACACCCATCTCCCTCCTGTCTCTACGGTGGTTACTTCTTTTAACAAATGGATTCTTTCACGTGTTTGAGGCAAAAGAAGTAATACACAGACAAAACTCACGGCTACTAGCACCATGCTCCATTTACGCTTTAAACCAGCCAACAAAACAAACGAAACCAAAAAAGCTAACCAAACGCCACGTTTGAAATGCAAAATGATTCCGGCCAGATTTATGAATAGAAAAAAATACTTTGAGTACACATATTTTTCCCAAAACCCATCCCCCCATAAAGAAAACAGAAAAAACAAGGATACCATATAAAACTGAGGGTCACGCATATTCCCCGTATCATACAACTGTCCCCCTTGAGCACCTTGTATAGGAACACGAATGATGTCATAGATTCCAAGACAGCTCGTCCCTAAAATAAATAAACCTACAAAAGGTGCTAAATAATGTTCCACGCTTTTCTGACTATTTCTAAAGTCTGTAGTGAACATGAAGATAGGGCATAAGAGGAAAAGACGATAACATTTCAACAAACTTGTTTGTGGATACAAGCCAAAGAATGAACTCAGTATAGCCATTCCACTAAAACAAATAACAGGCCAGAAAAAAGGTGACTGCGCAATGTCCCCTATTCTTTTCTGTCTGAAAACCCCATACAACCAAACGGGGACAGCAAAAAAAATAAGAGGTTCAGACAATACAATGGAGATAGGTATAAAAAAGACATATCCCAGTAACAGAATATGTACTATTTGTTGGTTTTTTTTTGTATTATTATTTTTCACACACTTTCACACCATCTTATCGCTTCCCTTTAATAACTCTTACATTCCCGGCCAATTTAATGTTCAACGGACTATGTTTTTTAACATATAATTACGCACGGCATCACGCGTTCTTGTTTTTACCCATCTCAGTCGAGATGTTGGGCGATCCGCAATCTTTCGAAGAGTTAAAAATCGTCTACCGCCAGAAGCTAATACATAGCTATTGAAAGCGACCTCAAACTTTTTTTTCGGATGTAACTTGCGGCTATTCATCAAACGTATATTATGAATACGAAAACCCGGCTCCTCATTTATATGTAGGTCATACCTCAAACCATAAGCACCTATAAACCGATACCCTTTGTAGTTATCCGCGTTTTCCTCTAAGATTTCTTTAATTTCACGAGCATTCAATCTCAGAATACCGATTTGATTCTCATAAGGTACGATATTCCATATATCTTTCTCAAAAAGAATTCCTTTCTCTATATCTCGCTCGCCCATTCTCCCATGAAATATAATATGAGCGCGTGTTTCCTCAGCAATCGCTTCACAGATCAGCTGTTGTTGATCAGACTGGCCACGGAATCTGGATTGAACATATAATGGGGTTTCAGTGAATCCAGCTTCCTTTTCAAGATAGGGTTGTGTACGTTTCAGATCCTCTTCAAGATTTTTGAATAACGGATCATGGAACACGTATTGATCACCAATTTTAAGCACTTCGGATTCTTTTTCCGTAATACGATCCAACACCGTATCATACTTTATATCCACTCGGCCCAACCAATTCCCATGATAACCCGCCTGTGTATAAAGGATTTCCTGCTTTCGTCTATCGTGTACAACCGTATGTATATGTCCACCAATAATGACATCAAATTCAGGAAAACGTTTCATAATTTGTCCTAACTCATTGGCCTGATCATCGCCATACACTCTTTATGACCCTGATGAACTAATAAGACCATGATATCAGGCTTGTGACTTCGCACAGAAGGCATGACTTCTCTCAATGTTTGTATAGATCGATCAATTAAGATTTCGCCCAATAAATGCGGGCGACTTCACGAAGGGATACCCGGTGTTGTTAAACCAACAAGAGCCACCCGAACCCCATCAATATCTTTCATGATATAGGGTTTATTTTTATTTAAAGGATGTTGTTTTCGAGAAGATGTTTTTATATTCGCGCCCAACATATTCAATGTCGTTAGATCATGTAATTTCGCGAGCTTATCAAGACCCCAATCAAATTCATGATTTTCCAAAACCCAGGCATCGTACCCCAACCATTCCAAAGCCTTGATCATAACCCGTCCCTGCGTATTATAACTCTCAGCGCCTCCTTGTATGAGGTCCCCACAATCCACGAGCAAAACATTTTTCTCACGCGCTTTTATCTTTTCAATTAAGGTCGCACACCGAAGGAGTCCTCCGACTTCATCATGCCCTTCATAATCGTAAGCGGGAAGAAAATGACCATGAAGATCCGTCGTATGCAGCATCGTAATAGAAACCTCACGCGCCTGTGAGGAAAAAGAGAGCAAGCAAAAAACTATAAGGACAAAAAACGTGTACCTGGATCCGTCAGTTAAACGTGGGATTTCTGTGCGAATGCTTTGGAGGCAAAAGGAACCAAAAAAATGTAGGTGCACCCACAGGGTACGCCTGTGTTTTTTTTGCAACCTTTTGCCTCCAAAGCATTCGCACAGAAATCCCACGTTTAACTGACGGATCCAGGTAAAAGGAATCTTGGCCTTTTCCCAGATTATCAATAAATTTGTCTTACACCCTAGAAAGACGCTTAACCGAAGAGATTCTTCCCTTTTCTATCTGAACATGGAAAAAGATATCTTGCTCAGAGACTCTTTTGGACAATTTAACATCAAAAGTGGGCGTATGCCCATATGTCCATTCCCACGATTGATATTTAGCATACAATTTATGCAGATGTTCTTGATCAAGATCCTCATGAGTTAGCGTTTGAAGTTGACCTTCAAAAGTATCTTCAAACGCATCAACCAATGCCCTAGAAACGAGTTGAATATCTAACCGCGAATCGAATCGTGTTAAATTTGAAACGGCGGCAGGTATAGACGATGTCGCCTTCGTATTTATTTCTTTCAAAGCAGGATTAAGATAGTACCTCAAGTTATGAAGGTTAGATTCGACGAGTAAAGTCCCATGATGCAATACCCGATTTTTACGAAAACAAAAGGCATTTCCGGATACTTTAAAATTATCAACCGCGATACTATTACGGCCCATCATCGATGCCTCTATACCTAGCGAACCTAATGCATTCAAAACGATGCTGAATGGAACCTTTTGTTGATAATTAGTACGGGGAAGAAATAAAGAAAAATTAAGATTCCCTTCATCATGATAAACCGCTCCCCCTCCTGACACACGCCGAGCTAGATACCCATCTTTTTTCTCTAAATCAACACATTGACATTCTCGCCATGGATTCTGATTTTTTCCAATGACAACAGCTGATTTGCTTTGCCACAGATAAAGAACAGGTTCGCCTTGCTGAGCACCATCTAGCAGCGCTTCTTCTATCGCAAGGTTCCAGTGTGGATCTAAACTAGTAGATTGTATGAGATGCATGCTCGATACAAGTTAAGCCCTCTTCGATCATGACTTTAAAACAGTTCCCTCTCCCTCTGGGAGAGAAGACTAACTTCTAAAGACTCAATCCTCTGAAAAAATCCGCAATCAATTATTTCTTCCGTCCATCGACTAAAGCATCGACCACCGAAGGACCTGCCAGGGTTGTTGTATCCCCAATTTGGTCGATCGCATCTTCAGCAATCTTTCCTAATATACGACGCATAATTTTGCCCGACCGTGTTTTCGGTAATGCCGGTGCAAACTGGATTTTATCAGGGGCCGCAATCGGTCCTATTTCTTTACGTACATGAAGAATAAGTTCTTTTTTCAATGGTTTGGCTTCTTCAACACCTTCTACTAGTGTTACAAAAGCGTACAAGGCTTGGCCCTTTACATCATGAGGCATAGGCGCTACAGCAGCTTCGGCAACTTTATCATGGCTAACCAAAGCGCTTTCCACTTCAGCCGTTCCAATCCGGTGGCCTGACACGTTGACCACATCATCGACTCGACCCATTAGCCAATAATCACCATCGCTATCTTGACGACACCCATCACCTGTAAAATATAAGTCAATAAACATGGAAAAGTAGGTGTCAATAAAACGATCATGATCACCCCATGTCGTTCTCATCATCCCTGGCCAAGGTTTTTTAATGCACAGCTTGCCACCCTCGTTAGCGTTACACACGGTATAGTCATCCCGTAGAATCATAGGCTCTACCCCAAAAAAAGGTCGACTTGCACTGCCCGGCTTTAAGGTATGAGCGCCTGGCAAAGGTGTAATTAATACACCCCCGGTTTCGGTTTGCCACCACGTATCAACAATAGGGCAGTTTTCTTGACCAATGGCTTTGTAATACCACATCCAGGCTTTTGGATTAATGGGTTCACCCACGGTCCCTAATATACGCAAAGAACTAAGATCATATTTCTTGGGCCACTCATCGCCTAAGCGCAGTAAAGCCCGAATGGCGGTAGGCGCTGTATAGAAAACGGTCACTTTGTATTTTTGAATAATCTGCCAAAATCGTCCCGCATCAGGATAGGTGGGAACCCCTTCAAATATCACACTCGTTGACCCGTTAGCCAATGGGCCATAAACAATATAACTATGCCCGGTCACCCACCCAATATCTGCGCCACACCAATAAACATCATCATCGTGAATATCGAAAATATATTTATGGGTCAGAGAAACATGTAGCAAATAACCGCCTGTTGTATGGACCACCCCTTTAGGTTTCCCGGTCGATCCTGAAGTATACAAGATAAACAAAGGGTTTTCGGCATTCATGGGTTCTGCTGGGCATTCAGCATTGACCTTCTCCATCTCTTCATGACACCAAAAATCTCGGCCATCTAGCATCTCGCACGGATCATCTGTTCGTTTAACGACTAGGACCTTTTCAATGCTAGGGGTATGGGAAAGGGCCTGATCAGAAATCTCTTTTAGAGGGATTTGTTTTCCGGCACGTAAAGAAACATTTGCGGTAATCAAAAGTTTACAATCAGAATCATTGACGCGATCGGCAATGGCGTCAGCGCTAAACCCCCCAAAAACAATAGAATGAATAGCCCCGATACGTGCACACGCTAACATAGCAATAGGCAACTCGAGAACCATTGGCATATAGATGCAGACACGATCACCTTTTTGAATACCTTTCGCTTTAAGAACATTGGCAAATTTACAAACTTCAACATGTAGTTCTGCATAGGTTAACGTCCGTGTTTCTTCATCGTCTTCACCCTGCCAAACTAGAGCCGGTTTATTACGAAGGGGCCCTTCTAAATGACGATCAAGGCAGTTATAGGAGATATTAAGCTGGCCATCCTCAAACCAGGTATGTTCAATTTTACGGTTTTGTGTATCCCACGTGTATTTACAAGCAACCGTAGGCTCTTTCATCCAATCCATGGTAGACGCCTGTTCTAACCAAAATCCGTCGGAATCATTCACAGAACGTTCATACATCTCTTTATATTTTTCTGCGTTAATCAACGCTCTTTGCTTTACTTCAGACGAAGGCGGAAAAGTACGGTTTTCCGTTAAAAGTGAATCTGTAGATATAGCTTTTTTATTATCGTTCATAAACGCGTTTCCTCCTCAGCTTTTGATTATATGGGTTGTCTTCTTATGGTGTTTTACCAAGGAAGTCAATCTTCAAACTAGAATTTTCTAAGGAAAACAGTGAGGTACAAATGCTTCTTCTTGAAAATGTAGTATATGGTAACCAGAGGTCATCAGAGACGGCAAAAGACTTCTGGCAAACGCCATCCACCCATGCAGAAATCAGTTTGTAACTCATCGCCATAATCACCTCAATCTACTCCGAACGAATTCCAATTTCTTGAGCTCCGAACCACTAAGATGGGATTCAAAAGGACCTAGCACCTCCATAACTTTAGCATAGTCCTTCTCACGCCACGCTTGTTCGGATATTTTACGGGCCTGTTCCAGCTGCGTTTCAAGGGCGTAATTTTTTCTCCATTCCTCGCGTTGAGCTTTGAGGTGTAAGAAAACCTGATTATCATCAAAAAACCCCTCAGCAACACACCAACGAAAGAGTTCCCCCAACTGCCGGACCCCTTTAGCTACACCTTGTACAGTGTGCGCTGCGTAGTTCCTATACGGTTTTGCCTGTTCCCTATCCATCGAACGAAAAATTTCGGAGAATGAATAAGCGTCTGCTTCTTTTTGTGTGGGCTTCACCTCAAGCCCGATTTCAAAAGATCAGTGACCATGATAAACATGGATGCTGGCCTTTGATGATTCGAAGCGGACAAAGCTTTGTTCAAAAGAAACACAGCTAAAGCCCAAGGCTTTGAGAAAAGAAAAATGCTCTTTAACCGTTTCAGCAAATCGGAGATCAGACCGATCCGTTATGTGTTCAGTTCCCATACTCACGGGGTTGGCGGATTCCAGTAACCAGTACCGGAGTCGAAGGTCCATCCTCGATCTCTTAACAAATCTCTCTCAGCCTTGAGGTAGATCCCTCCGGTATCCCCAACAGAAACATCCCGAATAGGCTTACCTCTTCCCATCTCTTTTCGAAGCAAACTAGAGTTGATTCTCTACTCGGATCTTGGAGTGCCACTCGGAGGCCAACTCAGTGTGTACTCACCCGGTTTTAATACACCTGGGTTAGCTAAGTCCTTCCTCCTTCCGATAACCAACCCCTTGTTTGGGACGTTAAGAGATCGGGTCCCAGAAGTCGTCACTCTTACCGAAAGCTCGTTCCTACCTCTTCTGATGCCCGAAGTAAGGGAATCTCTTGGGGCAGCCCCTGCGAGGCTTAGCCTTATCATCGAACCAGGGTTCAAGATGGGGACCGTTGAAGAGGTTATCCGTTGCCCTTCTTCAGTCTGAAGAGCGGCCGTGGTAAAATATTCCACAAGGAAACCTCTTAGCGTTCCTACAGACCCTCCTGTAAAAAATCCGGTGATTGCACCAGAAATAGCATTTCCGATTCGTTCCCCTCTAGGCGTTGGCTTGCGAGTTGGAAAAGGCGAACCGTTATCTAATCTATCCTGATAGGGTGGATAAAGCTCATCCGTATTAGCCTGAGCATGATAAACATGGAGATACCTTTTACTTCATCTGGGTAAGAGGATGGAGGGGTTCCAGCGTAACTTTTATCCTGTACTCCTTCATGAAGAATAAATCTTTCTGACTCCTTTTCCGGAAGAGAAATCTCTGCTGCCTGAAAATTATCAACAAAGAAATCGGATGGTGCATTTTGTGTTGGATCCTCCCCCCCCAAATTCAGTATACCCACTTGGGTCATTAAAGTTCACAAAATCATAATGTGCGGGGGCATAGTAACCCGACAATCCTTCAAGTTTTCGACTTTCTTAGGGTCTACACTTAAAAAATGGCGCAAGCGAGGATCATAAAAACGACCACGCGCATAGTCTAATCCTGTATCACGATCATGGTAATAGTCTGCGTAAGCAACCACAGATTTGGGATTGAAATTTAAGGATTGTTGTGAGAGACGAAGACCAAAGGGATCGTAGGTAAAATGGTCTAGTTCCTGGTCTTGGTCGTTGACAATTACACTGGTGGAATCGCGCTCGTCTCGTAGATTGCCCCGCAGAGACCATTGTTGTGTTACCTCATCGTAGATCGCTCGAACACTCAATCCTCCTCCAAAATGTACATTGTAGAAATGATTTGTTGCTCCCGAGATAACCTGCTTTTGGTATTCTTCGTCTATAAATGTGCTGTGTTCGACCTGGTTACTGATGCTGTATCTGGAACCATCTACATAATGCATATCCATTTTTACCCCACTCTGGGTGACGGTTCTGATAAGATTTTGTGAGTTGTATTGGATGCTCCGGGTTTGGATCCCATTTTCGGTTTGGTTCGTTTGACGACCTAATGCATCATATTCATAGATAAACGGCCCCATGCCTAAGGCTGCATGCGGTTGATGGGTCGATGAATAACTATATGCTTCGTTCTCTCCTATGAGGCCTGCAAGCTTGTACACGTTGGTCATCATCCCCGATAGATTGTAACTATAGGTTTCGCTTCCAACCAATAGGTTAAGATTGGCACTACTTATATCTTTTTCGCTATAGGTGCTTAGTCGCCCAAGCGGGTCATAACTGCGTCTGATATAGGATTTGACCAGCGGCATTTTGATCCCCTATCGAGGACAGGGTTCTGTTCAACCCTTCGATGGCTTTTAAGTAGCCTGAAGGCGTATATTGATATTCGGTGACTAAATGCTGAGAAGTATTACTTCCATAGGGATAGGTTATAGATTCTAGTTGGTCCTGAGGCGTATAGCTATTATATGCGAGTTGGTAAGACTCAGACCCATCATGATGCGTCACAGCTTCGAGTTGACCTTTGTCATTAAAGGTGTAGTTGACGATCACTCCGTTAGGCCATTCGGTTTCGGTTAGGCGATCTAATGAGGCGCTGTTTGGAAGACCCGTATCATATCTATAATACGTTGCCCCGTCTTGATTGTGTCTTTCTTTCAAACGGCCAAGAATGTCGTACTGATTCGTTTGAACGAATCCCAAAGAGTTTTCCGTGAGAACAACTTCGTCTCGGAAGTTATAGCTTAAGCTTATATGGCTTGCTCCCTGGTCGGGATGATCTTGACGGATCAGGCGACCCTTGAGGTCGTAGTGGTGAGTTGTAATGTAATATCCGGCTGGATCGTTTACAGCAACTAGTCCGGCCGGACCCCATTGAAAATGGGTCATTTCCATACGACCATCGATGGGTTTTTCCACATGATCAATGTGCCCGTCTACGGTATAATAATGGACGGTTTCATGCCCTTCGGGGCTAATGAATTGATGGGTTTTGGCTATTCAGGTAGTTAATCGAATTCGTTCCTGCGGGATCTTCTATTCGCGTAAGTCGATGTAGTTTGTCCCACGTATACTGCTTACCGTTGAAACCGCTTAAGTGAACAGGCAATAGAGGATGGAGTAAGTCTTTTGTCTCTTGGGGATACGACTCTCGGGCAACTTCTCCGGATAATGTATAGGCCCAATTTACACCCCCAGTTTTACTCCCATCAAACAGTGCCCAGGTTTCTTCCACGGGACGCCCAATCTAATCATAGCAATCGGCTACCTAATCCCATAAGTCCATTGCCGAATTGGTGGTTATAGTCACAGAACAGGGTAGGTTTGATTGGAGCGTCAGGCACCTTTAATGGAACCGTGTAGCGTCCAGCGCCTTTATCAGAAATATACATGCTTCCTGGTGTGCGACCCCATCCACCAGAAAAAGGAACGATCGGGTCCCAGGGCTCTCTAGTTTTTTTACCTGCCCCTCTGAAGGACTCTTCTTTAGGTGTCCTGCTTTCGGTTTGACTATCTGGTCTACCTTCAGCCCAGGTTTTTAAAATAGATATATCTAGGAAAGATAAAAACAGAAGTAATTTTGGACAAAGAAACCAATAAAATATACTTTGAGTCTTATGATGATAGTGTACTCTAAAAAATGTCTTAAAACTTGTTCTAATCATTTTCTTCACCTTGATATCTTTCAATGATATAGCTAACGTTTTCGAGGATAAGGAGTCAATAGGTTTATTTTATAAGGTATGACATATTTATTCGAATGAGCCCAACCATCACATCAGAATTTATCCGTCAAATACCCAAAACAGATCTACATGTGCACCTGGATGGATCTTTGCGACTGAATACGCTTATTGAACTAGCCAAACAAGACAATCTCAAACTCCCCTCTTATGAAGAAACCGGCCTTAAAAAACTAATTTTTAAAGATACCTATACAAGCTTACCTGATTATCTACAAGGCTTGCATATACGGTGCCTGTTTTACAGACAGCAGAAAATCTTGAACGGGTTGCCTACGAACTGGCCCAGGACAATATGGTCGAAGGGGTTCGGTATATTGAAGTCCGTTTTGCCCCTCAGCTACATACACGTAAAGATTTTACCATAGCAGATGTCATACATGCTGTTTGTAAAGGAATGAATCGAAGTAAAAAGGAACATAATAATTCTAAAAACGTAAAGGATGGAAATGATATCCCGTTTGAATATGGAATTATCGTTTGTGCCCTACGAAGCTTTAATCAGCATATGTCCCCTTACTATGCTTCCCTGTTGAGCTTGATGTCTCACGCACCGAAAAAACAAATATTTGCAACAGCTTCTCTTGAACTGGCACGATCCGCTGCTGTCTTAGCTCATGATCAAGGCCTCCCCGTCGTAGGATTTGGTCTTGCCGGCGAAGAAGCTGGATATCCTGCGGATGATCATAAAACCTCTTTCCAACATGCGCATAGTCATTTTATTAGAAAAGCCGTACATGCCGGTGAAGCATACGGCCCCGAATCGATTTTCAGGCCATTACAGACTGTCATGCGAATCGTATTGGGCATGGAACGTTTCTTTTCGCAGCAGATAAAATTTCCGACCCTGCCATAGAGAATCCAACCGCCTATGTGAAATCTCTAGCAAAGTATATCGCCAGTCAGAGGATTACGACTGAAGCCAACTTAACGAGTAATCTTCAAACAACACCCTCTATAAAAAGCGTAGCTGAACACCCCCTAAAACAAATGCTTGAACATAATCTGTCCGTATCTCTTTGTACAGATAATCGGCTCATGTCGAATAGAACCGTTTCGAAAGAGATTGAACTGGCTGTAAACCATCTGCCAATTACAACACGAGAGCTCTATAATGTGGTTATCGCAGGCTTTAAAGGCAGTTTTTATCCAGGCAGCTATAATGAAAAACGAGCTTATGTCCGGCAGGTTATCAACCGGTATAAAAAACTAGAAACCATGTTGCTTGGCAGATAAACTGTTGAGAACATTCAGAGTCGATTTCCTACTTTTAAATCATACCCACATAAATAAGCCGAACCCGTCATTCGTTTTTTGCCCGAAGGTTGAACCTCCAGTAAACGTAATGCATGTTGGCCAGTCGCCATCAACGGGCCATCACCTTGAACATCTATTAGGTATCCCGGCTCCCCTACCCCTTCTTCAATACGAACAGATAGAACCTTCAAAGGAGACGAAATAGCGGAGGCTATTTCGCAGTAACAACCTGGCCATGGATAAAACCCTCGCATCCGGTTTCGAATCACTTCAGCCTCTTGAGTCCAATCAATTCTCCCATCTTCTTTTGTCAATTTAGGAACATACACAGACGCTTCATGATTCTGCGGGGTACGCGTTGCTTTGCCATCACGGATTTCGTCTAAGGCCTTGCCCAATAATTCTGCACCGACTAAAGCTAAATATGGCTTAAGCGTAATAAAAGTGTCATCATCATCTATGCAAACCTCTCGCTGGATAATAATATCGCCTGCATCCATTTCTTTTGTCACATATAAAATCGTTACTCCCGTTATCTTATCCCCATTAGCAATGGCCCATTGAATGGGAGAAGCGCCTCGATATTTAGGCAACATAGAAGGATGAATATTAATGGCTCCATGCATAGGAAGATCTAAAACTTTTGAGGGAATATATTGTCCATAAGCAGCCACGACAATGACCTCGGGCTTCCATTCAGAAATGCGCATAACCGATTCAGCGACCTCGATCTTTTCCGGGGTAAACACGCTAAGGCCTTTTCCTTCAGCAAATTCTTTCACGGGACAGGCTGTAAGCTTTCGATGTCGGCCTTTAGGACGATCTGGTTGTGTAATAATCCCGACGACCTGATCCTTTCCATGGCCCAACAACTTTTCTAACGCAGGGCATGCTAACTCATCAGATCCCATAAAAAGTATACGCATTGATTAATCGGCCCTTCCTCACCCGTGCCCTTTCAGGGTGCAATCGATTTGTTTTTTCTTTATTCCTGGGGTTGAACCCCCAGGCTATATACCTCTGTCCCTAGGTGGATTGTAAAATTAAATGCCGCAAAAAATGGACCTGAGAGCTTCTGTTCATGCGGCGATCTCCAAATCGAAACACTCCTGTGCGAGTTTGTATTCTAGGATCTTGCGAGGATAGTTGTTAATCC
>WLWG01001316.1_pt1 | contig 22822 bp, 19 predicted proteins | sample 6712871 | NCBI WGS metagenome assembly WLWG01 (sample SAMN12718693, study PRJNA515312) | sponge metagenome | isolation source: marine sponge | host: Mycale hentscheli | place: New Zealand: South Island, Marlborough, Capsize Point | collected 2003-05-01
CCGGACGCTTGCAGACTTTCGACCGCGCCACCGGCGCACGGCTGAGCAACAAGAAAGTGGACCTGACCAAGAAGAACAGGATCCCCGTCCTTGCGACCGGCCGACGCACCTACACGATCGCCGACGTAAAGGTGAAGTACGAGAACTTCGGTCGACGAGAGCGGCTCCCGGAGTTGGAGTTCGAACGATCCGAGTGGGAGTACTTCCAATCCTTGTGCATGAAGGCCGTTGCTGACCCCAGCGCGTTGGACGAATTACGGAGCCGCTTCGCCCGCTAGGAAGCCGGCGATGACAGGCAGCGCTGAACAGGTGTCAGTTGTTGCTGCCCTGTGGGCGAGACCGAGCCAAAACCGCGGCGATAACAAGAATCACGAGCGCAGCTAGCCCCACCGTGGTGGGTGAAGACAAGTAGTCCACGGACACACCCCACAGCAGCATGCCGATGGGTGAAGCGATGGTGCCGATGAGAACGAGCGCCGCCACTCCGGAAATGTCTTTACCCGGGGGACCCGCGTCGGCGGCGGCACCGATCGTCAGGGCGCGCGCGGTGAAGCGACTTGCTCCGAGCCCAACACCGATGAGCGTCCATACGACGAGATCGATGCTGATGACCGACACCATGGTGCTGACCGCGAACACGATCATGAAGCCGCTCGCCCAGGTAAACGCTCGAATGGCCCCGAAGAATTGCGACTGCTTGCCCAAGGTCCGCCGCACGAGAGTCGGCACGAAGAACCGTCCCGCTGCGACGCCGGCGAGCATCAATCCCGCCCCGGAAGGAAGGGGGGATTGGCCAAGGTCGTTGAGAATCGGAACGATCATCGTGAACAAGGGCACCAGGCAGATCATCAGACTCGCGGTCAGAAAGCCGACGCGACGGAGTTGAGGACTGGACCGGAGCAATTCCACGAGATCCCGAGCGGAGTTCTGCGCGGTCGGTCGATCACCTTGTGTTTGTGCCGGGGGACGGGCGAGAAGAAACACGGCGAGGGGAATGGTCAGCAGGCCGTTCGCGAGGATTCCCACGCCAGGGTCGGTGGCATGAATAAGCACGCCACCGAGCGACGCACCGAACATCGCCCCGACGCCGGCGGCGATGTTCCGGCGAGCCATCGACACCGTGAGAGATGTCTTCGAAAGGTAAGCGTGGGTCACGAAGGGAGACACGATCGTCGTCACCCCGAAGAGCACCCCGAGAACGGGGGCGGCCAGTCACATCACCAACAGGCTCTCGCTGGTGATGATCTCCACAATGCCGACGATCGCCCACGACACGGCAACGCCGACCTGTGCTGTCGAGAACACTCGCAGTCGTCCCCAGCGGTGCGTGATCCGTCCCACGTACGCCGTGGAGAGCGCTGCGAACCCCAGCCAGATAGCGAGGAAGATGCCGGTCTCCAGGCCACCGCTGCCGTTGGCGGCGTAGGTGGTGGCCGACGTAGCGCCGAGTTGACCAACGAGGGTGCCGGCAATCGCGAAACCGCAGACGATCAGATAACCCGCGGACAGCGGGATGGACAGTCGTTGCGCCACATCACAAATTATGGCCCCCGAACGAGTGGTGAAGGGGGTGGCGAAAGAACAATGCCCAACGGGCCCCTCATCGGAGGCTTGTCGGTGAGGGGCCCGTTGTCGAAGGAAATGTGAGGCGAGTAAAGAATCCCTCAGGTCGGTGACGTCACGATTGCCCGGACGTGAACAGTATGTTTCGGCATTCGCGAAGGGAAGAATCCGCGCAGCAGGCAGGAGTTACGGGCTCGTGGACACCGAGCAGGTCGGCCCGTCGCCAGTGGTCAAGCGCTGCTGCCGATCATCAAATCCACCCCCGGTGATGATCGCCGTGCAACTCGCGCCCTCACCGTCGATATCTCGCACGTTGATCTCGTAGGTCGCCGCGACCTCGGGGTCCACCTCGAAGCGATCGGACTTGCGTCCGGCGAACGCCTCGAAGACATCGGTTCCGCCTTCGGCGTTGCTGAGGCGGTAATCGCACGTGCCGGTCTCGCACGAGCCGACGAGAGAAACGAAAACCCCTGCCGAATCTGAGGCGTCGTCTGGCTGACCGGACGCCTCGGCGGACACCTCGGCTGCCGGGTCACTGACAGCTGTTTCGGTGTCAGTCGTGGCATCCGTCTCGTCTGAACTGCTGCAGCCGGTGAGGGCGAGCAGGAGCGCCGGGATAGTCAGGATCACCGGCGACAGGCGCATGGCGTCAGATTAACGGTGTTGCCGACCGACGCTCGGTCGAGCGTCGGTCGGTAATCAATCAGCCGAACAGTGCGTAGAGCTCTGAGCCCGCTGTTGCGAGCGCTATCACGATCACGATTCCGCGGTAGAAGGCCCAGGGAGCTTTCTTGAACTCTTGGGCGATTGCGGTCTCGGCATCATCACCAGTGATGTCTTTTGACCCGGCGTGCACATCCTTGATTCCTGCGTCGTTCCATAGCCATACCAGGAAGTTAGACAACACCGCGAAGATCGCTAGGGCTACCTGGCCGCTGGCGGAAATATCGCTTGCCAGGATGATGATGGCGAAGAGCGCGGAGTTCAGTGCAATGTAGATGGCGAGGCCGCCGAGCACGTCGCGTTGGCGCATGGCGGCCCAGAAAATGGAGTTGGCGTTGGTCATGTGTTTCCCCTCGTGATGAATGAAGCGGTAGGTGGTTAGGACAAGCATGGCCCGTGTCGTCAGCGGATTTGACGGAAACAGGTGAATTCTCGATGACATCGGCTCGGTGACATCGTCGGTGATAGTGCGTTGAGTGGTGGACGTTGGCGACAGCCATGAATTTGGGTTTTGGTCTGACGTGCGGGGCCGCGGTTCTGTAGCATCGCCATCAGCTCTGCCCACATTGAACTCATGGCACGAGGTTCGTCACGCGTACAACCTCACATCGGCGAAAGGTTCCCGAGATGGACAACAAGGAAATACTGGGTTGGTTCAACCACCGCGTCTACCCCACGATGGCGGTCTTCATCGGCTACTTCATGTTCTTCGCTCCGGTGTTGGCCTTCATCGGCTTGCAGCAGTCGGACTACGCGACGGCGCTAATGATCGTCTCCGTCGTCGTGGGCCTGTTCACGCTGCTTATGACGTGGGGGCTGATCGGTGACATGAAGACTCTGGCATCGTGTATGTCTCCTGAGCTGGCCGAATCGCCATGGGGCAAGTCGTTCAAGGGATTCGCCGCTTTCGGTATCGTTTTCTCTTTGTTCATCGTGGGGGTCGTGATCGCTCACGCGATGATCTTGTTCGGCTAACGACGAAGGATTTTCGAAGAAGGGTTGATCACATGGCACGGACACGAGGAGTTCTGGCAGCAGGAGCAGCGGCGGTCATGGTCGCCGTGGGACTGGCAGCCGCACCGGCGATAGCCGATTCACCGCCGCAACCCGATCCGGTTCCCATCAGTGCCCCGACGCAGACCCGCGTCACACTCACCTTCACCGGCAACGGGTGCAAGGGGTGCGTGATCACCCCGCAGCAACTGATTCTCGCCTCCGATAACAGCGGACAAGAAGTCAGCTGGAACGACGACTTCTCAACGAAGCGGAAGGTCCGTGGGGACTCGGTGACCTTCGTTGTTCCTACCGAAAACACTCGCGGGATGAGCTTCATGATCCAGCCACCCGAGGAAGGGTCTGGCCCTGGCATCAATGCGAACCCCCTCATCGTCTTCCAGTACAAGGGTTACGAGTCGGGGGAATGGGTAGAGCGTGCCCAGGCAGTGAAGGCGTCGAGTGGCTCTCCGTGTTGGGCGGGCACGACCGAGGCCTCGGTCTCACTGTCGGTGAACGTGCGCGCAGTGAAACTGCGAGCGATGGACGACTCCCGCGTTCGTGTGCCGCTCGCGTGGGTTGCTCCCACGGAAGCGGCCTTCGGGGGCTTCACTAAGACCGATCGTGGAGTCGTAGCTGCGCAAGACGTGTATCCCTGCGGAGGAACGCCGTAGGGCGTACCCACCTGGTCTACGAGAGATAGACGGGGACACGTAAAGGGCGGAGCACCCCTGGAGTTCTAGTCGTCATCGAATTTCGCCTCGACGTAAACTAACGTTCCTATTGACAGTCATTGTCGATAAGAGCACAGTGCCTCACGCCATAGGCCGTACGGGGAAGGGTTCAGGCCTCAAGTTCAAGCAACGGGAAAAGGTGAAATATCGTGGGACGAGCACGGGCAGTTGTGGCAGCAGGAGCAGTGGCAGTGATGGCCGCCATCGGATTAACGGCCGTACCAGCGACAGCAGATTCCCCGCCCGATCCGGTACCCATCAGTGCCCCGACGCATACGCTCGTCACCTTGAACTTAACCGGCAACGGCTGCGTGGGCTGCTACGTCCGTCCTCAGCAATACATCCCCGCCCGTAATAACAGCGGAAAGGAAATTTCTTGGGATGGCCAAGGGCGCAAGGTCCGCGGTGATTCAATAACTTTCCGCGTTCCCACAGAAAACACCCGCGGGATGAGTTTCGCGATCTTCAATCCGGCCTACAACGATGGTTTCTATGACGCGGAACCCGTCATTGTTTTCCAGTACAAGGGATACGAGCCAGGGGGAAGGGTGGAGCGCTCCCAAGCGATCAAAGCGTCAAGTGCCTCACCGTGCTGGGCAGGTACTTCCAAGGACAAAGTGTCGCTGGACGTCAACGTGCGCAAGGTGCGGGTGGAAGGCATAAAGATGGTAGATAACCAACCCACGGGTGGACCCACCCCAGTTCGCGTCACACTCGCGTGGGTTGCGCCCACGGAAGAAGTCTTCGGGGGCTTCACGAAGACCGATCGTGGAGTCGTGGCTGTGCAAGACACCTACCCCTGTGGAAAAAAATCATGACGACTCAACGAGTCCTGGCAGCGGGAGCAGCGGCGGTCATGGTCGCCATCGGATTAACGGCCGTACCAGCGACAGCAGATTCGACACATACGCTCGTCACCTTGAATTTCACGGGCAACGGCTGTGACGGTTGCGTGATTACTCCTCAGCAACTGATCTACGCGTCGGATAACGGCGGACAGGAAGTTAGTTGGGATGGCCAGCCGCGGAAGGTCCGTGGTGATTCGGTGACCTTCCGCGTTCCCACGGAAAGCACTCGCGGTATGTATTTCTACATCGATGAGCCGGCATTCGACTCCGATGGTTTTTACGATGCAGCCCCCATGGTGGTGTTCCAGTACGCGGGGTATCAGCCTGGGGAATGGGTGGAGCGCTCCCAAGCGGTGAAGGCGTCGAGTGGCTCTCCGTGTTGGGCGGGCACGACCGAGGCCTCGGTCTCACTGTCGGTCAACGTGCGCAAGGTGAGGGTGGAAGGGGTTAGCGATACGCGCGTTCGCCAGCCGCTCGCGTGGGTTGCTCCCACAGAAGAAGCTTTCGGGGGCTTCATGAATACCGACCGCGGAGTGATTGCGGCCAATGGTGACCCCGGTTGCGGCGGGACGTCGTAGGTCTGTTGCTTCCTACGTTCCGACCTCCGATCTGATCGGGGTGATCAGGTGCTGATCAGTTCAGCAGCTCCGAAGGAGACGCTGAATCGTTCGCACCAGATGGTCACGCTGGTGAGGTCGGAGATGTCGGCGTCGTCGGGGATTGGGTAGTTCTGGTTTCCCTTGTTGCCCTTGAGTGCTCCGAGGCTGAGGTACTCGTCATCGTCGAAAACGAACCAGCCGTCTCGGCCTTCGATGACGGGAGCGGCCGCGAGCCAGACCTTGAGGTCGGGGCCGTTGTCGGTGTCCAGGCCCACGAGCCGAAGGACCCGGCTGCCATCTTCGAGGGTGATGATGCGCGCCGTGCCCGCTGTCGGGTGTTCGTGGGAGATGAACGTGCCTTCGGCCGTCACGGTGCGCTTCGGGGTTTCTTGGACGCTGGGCTCAGCGCTGGCATCAGAATTCGAGTCGGCGGCGGAATCCGCGCCAGAGTTAGTGGCGGCGTTGGACTCGGCAGCTGACTGCTCCTCAGTGCTTGAGTCCGCAGATGCGTCTTGACTGGCGTCACCCGCGGCGTCCTGCGTGGAGGCGTCGGAACGCGGTTCGACGGTCTCCTCGACAGCCACGGTGGGCAATGCCTCATCCACGGTCACGTCGATAAACAGTCGCCACGGCTGGAATGCCGCCAGCGCGAGGGTCAGTGCCGTGACCGCGACGATTGCCGTCGGGACGATGACCACGGGACGGAGCCACCAGCGCTTCGATGCCATGTCAACTCCTTTGCTCGTCCTTAGGACGGTCCTTTGGGGTATTCGGTTCCCAGGAGTTGCTCGGCGGGGTGGCTTGCCACGGACCGTGCGACAAATGTGGCGTTACTGTGTCACCCTGCGGGCATCAACGCTTGGTAGGCCGACGAAGCCTCGGGTCGAGGCTAGGCTGATGAGGTGGACAAGGAAAGCGAATACGACGAGAAGCACGTCCAGCTATACGTCGGAAAAATGGCTTTCGATCCACACCGGCTGATCTACGCCACCATCATCTTGATGGTCTCGCTGGCCGTCTATAACCAGGAAGCCGAGTCGTGGTCCGGCACGCCCTTCATGGACCTCGTGGTCGTCGTCTTCGCACCACTGTTGGCGCTTTCCCTCGCGCACGCGTTCTCCGACGCGCTCGACGTGCAGATCCGCACCGGAAACCGCCTATCGGCCAAAGAGCGCCGACACCTCCTGGGCATCGCCGTGCAGTACGTCGCGGTGGGCATACCCGTCGTTGCCCTCGGGTTTGTGTGGTTGATCGTGCAGCAAGATCCTCGCGCCGTGGTCCGCTTGGCCGAAGTCCTCGGGGTGGCCAGTTTGTTCTTCTGGGGAGCCTTCGCCGCCCGCCGGTCCGGGCTCCCCCGGGGCAGGCAGTGGCTATGGGCGACCATCTACGGACTCCTCGGCTTCGGCATCATTCTCATCGAACTCGCCTTCACCCACTGACCCTGTGGGGTTCATCGCGCACTGTCGGTGCGCCGTGGAAGCATCGGCCCATGGATCCCGCCGACGTTCTCGAAGGCCTTGACGCTGAGCAGCGGGCCGTTGCCGAGAGCCTGTCCGGACCCGTCGCGGTCCTCGCTGGGGCCGGGACCGGCAAGACGCGCGCGATAACCCATCGGATCGCCTACGGCGTTCTCACCGGCGAACACGATCCCGCTCGATCGCTTGCCGTGACCTTCACCAATCGAGCCGCCGGGGAACTCAAGACGCGACTGAGCGGCCTCGGCGTCCAGGGCGTGCAGGCCAGGACATTTCACGCCGCCGCGTTGCGGCAACTGCGCTATTTCTGGCCGCGGGTGTCCGACCGGGCATTCCCCGACTTGCTGCCGAGCAAAGCGAGCCTGGTGGCCACGGCACTGTCGGCGAACAATTTCTCTTCGGACACCTCGATGGTTCGAGACGTGAGTGCCGATATCGAGTGGGCGCGGGTCAACTTCCTGGACCAACACACTCTGCCGACCGCGACGGTCCAACGAAATCTCAGCCTGGAGCCCGGGCAACTCGCCCGTGTGCTCGCTGACTACGAGCAGGCTAAATCTGACCGAGGCGTGATCGACTTCGAGGACGTCATGATCGTGCTGGTTGGCGCACTATCGTCCGACGATGCGATCGCACGGGAGGTGCGGGCGCAGTATCGGTGGCTGACGGTCGATGAGTATCAAGACGTTAACCCCGTCCAGCACGCTCTGATCGGGTTGTGGCTGGGTGACCGCGACGACATTTGCGTTGTCGGTGACCCCAGTCAAACGATCTACTCCTTCACCGGTGCGCGCTCGGACTACCTGGTGGATTTCCCGCAGCAGTTCCCCGGCGCCACCACCGTCCGACTGGTTCGCTGCTACCGGTGTTCGCCGCAGATCGTCGAACTCGCCAACGGGGTCATTCATGCGGGCACGTCCTCGCCGAAAGCCGTCACCCTCACGTCACGACGAGAAGCCGGCCAGGCCCCCGACGTGGAGGCCTTCGAGGACGACGTCGCCGAAGCCCAGGCCGTCGCCAAGCGCATCAAGACCAGCATCGATTCAGGCGTCCGCCCGCGAGAAATCGCCGTGCTGTATCGCATCAACGCCCAGCAAGTGGAACTCGAAACAGCCTTCGCCGAGCTCGGCATTCCCACGACGGTCCGCGGCTCCGAGCGCTACTTCGACAGGCCGGAGGTGCGCGAGGCGATCACGCGACTGCGGGGAGCGGCGCGGGCGTCGGATGCGGACAGTGGTCGCCAGGACGCTGACGCAGATGTGGCGGCCACGGTCGCCGACGTGCTCAGCGCGATGGGCTGGTCGTCGGAACAACCGACAACCACCGGCGCCGTGCGCGAGAAGTGGGAGTCTCTCGCGGCCCTGGTGGAACTCGCGAAGGAAAGCGCAGTGCAAGATCTCGCGGCGTTCATCGCCTACCTCGACGAGCGAGCCGCGGCACAGTTCGCTCCCGTTGCCGATGGCGTGACCTTGGCGTCCATCCATGCGGCGAAGGGACTGGAGTGGCGGACGGTGCATCTCGTTGGCTGCAGCGATGGATTGATTCCCTTGCAGCATGCCGAGACCGCCGACCAACTCGAGGAAGAGCGGCGGCTGCTGTATGTGGCGATCACCCGGGCCGAGCGTGAACTGCACGTGACATGGGCGCGATCTCGGCAACCGGGAGGGCGCGCAACCCGACAGATGAGCCGCTTCCTTCAGCGCATGGGCACCACGGACGAGGGGGACGCATCATCGGTCCGCCGCGGCGACGGATCGCGCCGGAGCAAGCCCCGATCCAGGCGAGGCCCTGCGGCGTGCCGCACGTGTGGGAAGGCGCTCGTGACTGCGGGGGAGCGGACCATCGGGCGGTGTCAGACGTGCCCGTCGACGTTCGATGAGACGTTCCTGGAGGAACTGAAGCAGTGGCGCCTGGATCACTCACGAACCCAAGGGGTCCCCGCCTATGTCGTGTTCACCGACGCGACGCTGATCGCCATCGCCGAGCAGCTGCCGGACAATGCCGAGGCACTGAGTGCGATCCCCGGCGTGGGCCCGGCCAAGATCGAGTCCTACGGAGACGAAGTCGTGCAGATGGTGCGATCCCGCGCCTAGCTTCCGGCTGGCGTCGGTTCGGTGAAGTCCGGCACCCAGCGTTCGATCTCACCGCGTACCGGAACCGTCGCGTCGAGCTGACACAAGACCCCGATGCTTCCCAGCCACACGCGATGAATGAGCGCGTACGACGGCGGGAGGTTGATCTTCAAGCCGATCGCGAAGTCCGGTCCGCGAACGTCGTTGATTCGCGTGAATTGACCGCGCAGCCATGCGCGGTTGAAGTGGAAGAACTCGTGGCGCGCCGGTTCCACGAACGGGTCGAGGTAGTTCAGCAACTGCTCGGGGTCGATATCGACGTGCGGCAGAACGAAACCTTCGTCGCGCAGCCCCTGCACGACGCTGTCCGCGTCGCCGCTTTGCGCGATACGCAGCAGCGTGCCCATCGCCGGCGGTAATCCGTCGGGAAGCACGGAGACTGCCCCGAAGTCGAACACGCACAGTCGACCGTCGGGCGTCATGCGGAAGTTTCCGGGATGCGGATCCGCGTGCAGCAGGCCGGCACGAGCGGGGCCGGAGAGCAGGAACCGCTCGTAGAGCAGTCCGATGCGGTCACGCTCCTCAGAGGTTCCGTTGGCGATGATGTCCGACATCGGACGCCCATCCACCCATTCGGTGATCAGCACGTGCGGTGCCGCGGCGAGAACGTGGGGAACACGGAACTCCGGATCGCCATCGAAGGCGACGGCGAACTGACGCTGGTAGCGCGACTCGCCAAGGTAATCGAGTTCCTCGATCACGCGTTCCTTCAGTTCTGCAACCAGCGACTTCAAGTCCAGGCCGGGAACCAGGGAGGAGAACATCTTTCCCATCCGCGCCATCTGGTTTAGATCAGCGATCAGCGCCTTGTCGGCTCCCGGGTATTGCACCTTCACGGCGACCTCGCGACCGTCGTGCCACAGGGCCTTGTGCACCTGGCCGATGGAGGCGGCGCCCGCGGGAGTGTCGTCGAAATCGGCGAATCGATCTCGCCAGTCGGGACCGAGGGACTCCGCGAGAATCTCGTGGACTGTTTCGGCCGGCATCGCCGGTGCGGCGTCTTGGAGTTTCGTCAACGTCGCCCGGTACGGGCCGGCCATCTCCTCGGGGAGGGCCGCCTCGAAGATGCTCATCGCCTGGCCGAGTTTCATCGCCCCGCCTTTGAGTTGACCGAGGACCGCGAAAATCTGCTCAGCGGTGCGTTGCTGTATCTCCGCGGTGACGGCGTCCGCCGGCTTTCCGCCTACCTTCTTCCCGAAACCCCACGCGGTGCGCCCGGCGTAGGACGCCGGAAGGGTCGCGATCCGCACGCCGCGGGTCAGCGCATTCTTGGGAATTTCCGGCATGTCGCCATTGTCCCCGAGGTCAGTCGATCGTGCGAGCCGCGGGCTCTTCGCCGGTGGTGAAGGCGCCACGCGGGGCCAACGGATCGGTGCCCCACCAGCAACCACAGGCCGGGTGCCGGTGCGTGGGTTCATCGTGGACAGTGAAATCCGGTGCCTCGAGGAAGATCCGGCGGGTGGGGGAGTCGGCCGGCCGATCGGTCCATCGCCGCACCACAGCGACAGCGTGCGCGGCTGCGTGCATCGCGAGCAGAGCATCGGCGCCCTGTGATCGCCTGGACGCGCGTCGGTCATCGGACGTGCGGTGATCGCGTGCCATCCACTGGGAAACGATCTCCGGCCAGTGCGGGTCCCGGTCACGCCGGTGCAAATACCCGCAGCGCAGGCATGCCGAATGACCGGGAACAACGAGGGGTCCGATGCTGGCGCGACCGCGGTACGCCACGACGGGCAGGTGGGGTCGAGACTGAGCTACCTGGGACATCGAGGCGAGCACGGATTCCGAGGATTCCGGCAGCGTTATTGCGCACGCGATCGTGATCGACGACGAGGCGACTTCCTGGTCACTGCGGGCCAGTCGAAAGCCGCTCGCTCCCGCCATCGATGCAACGACGGAAGCGATTGCCGGGTTTCCTTGCACGTCTACGACGATCGCCATGCGCGACGCCAGCGCCGTGGGCGGGTGGTCGTGCCAGTGCGCGAGAGACGCGAGCTCGGGTGCGGCGGCGAGCCGCTGCTGAGGTGTGAGCCACCAACACTCGGTCGAATCATCCAACGCCCCGACAGACTGCGCGTGCGCGATCAGATCACGGGCGCGATCGGGGCTCCCGGGAAAGGCCGCAAGGGCCTCGTCGTCGTGACGAAAACTCCACAAGCGCTCCAGCCAATTGGTCTCTGCGGTCGATGCGGAGAATGCAGGAGTATCGGCGACCTGGGCCAGGCGCCCACTGCGTCGAATGATGGGAGTGTCCGAGCGAAGGCTCGGACACGTGTTGCGTGGCATGAGGCAACGGTGCTCGGCATCGACTGTGGACGGCGACGTGCAATCCACAGCCGGCATCGGCTAGAGGTCGGCAATCGAGGGGAGGCAGCCGATGGTGGTCGTGTTGATGACCGCGTTGACTACGAGCAGAAGTCGACGATGACGTCGGCGAGAACGCTGGCGCACATCACAACGTCCTCGATGTTGACGTACTCGTCGGGTGCATGCGCCACGCGGGTGTCACCCGGGCCGTACTGGACGGTCGGAATGCCGCCCATGCCGACCAGCAGACGCAGATCGGACCCGTACGGCCCGCCGTAGGTTTCCGGGGCGTGCCCGGCCGCACGAGTGTGGGTGTCGCGCACGAGAGAGACGATTCCTGCGTTCGGATCTGTTCGACCTGCGTGGAATTGACCACCCCACCATTCGACCGTCACAGGGTTCTCGCGCAGCCACGGATCCGAACGACACACATCGGCGACGGCCACTTCGAGTTCGGCGCGAGCGTTGTCCGCCGACTCGTCCAGGGCGACGCCGAGCCGGCCCTCGGCGACGAGGAGATCGGGCACCGTGGACGCCCAATCGCCCGCGTGCACTGTTCCGATGGACAGTGGATACGCGACCGGCCACCGCTGCATCAACTCGTCGACGGATGCGTTGCGCACGGCCTCCAGATGGGACAGCGCCGCGAGAACGGGGACAAACTTCTCAACCGCGCTGACCCCCTCGGATCGGCGAGACGCATGAATGGCCGCTCCGTTGACGGTCAGACGGAAAGTCAGCGCGCCGGCGTTCGCCGGGACCAAGTCAAGATCCGTGGGCTCGGGAACGATGCACCCGGCGATGGGTGTACCCAAGAGGTGTTCGAGGGCCGCGTAGGTGCCGAGGCCGCCATCCTCTTCACCACTGACGGGGCAGAGCAACACGTCCCCGCGCAACCGCACGCCCGATTGGCGAACAGCCCGGAGTGCTTCCCATGCGGCGACGAGTCCAGCTTTCATGTCGCAGGCGCCGCGGGCCACGATGGCATCGCGGCCGTCGCGCTGCACGGTGCGGGGAATAAAGGGATCGCCGGTCCACGCGCCGATGTCTCCCGGGGGGACCACGTCGGTGTGACCGTCGAACAGCAACGTCCGGCCGCCGCCACTGCCGGGGAAACGTGCGACGACACCGAGTGCGCTCTCGCGTTCCACTTCCATTCCGGGAAAGTCCGAACGCGCTGCCGTGGCGTCGACGTCGATGTCCCATGTCGTCACCTCCAGCCCCTCGCCGGCCCATCGGTCGGCAAGGTGGCGTTGGGCGTCCACCTCGGCGGGGGTCCCGCCCAAGGAGGGAATGCGTAAGAGTTCGTCGATGTCGGCCAACAGTCGCTCGCGGTCGATGAACGATGCAGCACCGCCCGGCGGTGATCGCCGGTCCACGGCGGCGTGACCTCGGGAACCGCCGCTGGGATCTGCGCTGGAATCGCCGCGGGAAGGACCCGGTGAATCGGTGCTCGTCGTTGCCACGGGGCCATTGTTGTCGGTTGCCCAGGGCTGAATGCACGGGTGGGACGAATCGATTCGAAGCCCGTGAGAGAAGGGTTCGGGGGTCACCAAAGGGCATTCTTTGTCCAGATTGTCCGAATATATGTGCGCGGCACGGCGCTTCGAGGCCCCGAGACACGGGTAGTGCTGCCCTAGGGTGAAAACGCCCCTACGGGGCATCAGGTGGCACCAGCCACCGACCGCTATGGCGGATGATCGGCAAGGAGGGCCCCATGGCCGAGGAATACACAGGCGAGGCGTACTGCGTGAAGTGCAAGGAGAAGCGCGAGTTCACCGGTCACGTCGAGGAGAAGAACAGCCGCCGCTTCGCCAAGGGCATCTGCCCGGTGTGCGGCACCAAGGTCACCCGCATCCTGGGCAAGGCCTAGTTCGCCGAAGGCGACCTCCGCTCAGAAAGTTCGGTCGCCACGAGTTTTTCTGTAAGGCCCGGACCCCTGGCGACATGCCAGCGGTGTCCGGGCCTTACGCGTGCGGTTACCGTGGGGCTATGAGCACGCCCTTCGGCTTCGGAGCACCGGGTTCCGGTGACAACCCCTTCGACATGAACGCGTTCGGTCAAGCCCTGCAGCAACTCGGCCAGATGATGCAGTCGGCCGGTGCCCCGGGAGCGGACGGCCCGGTCAACTGGACGGTCGTCGAGGACGTCGCCCGCAAAGCCGTCACGTCCGCCGGTGATCCGTCCATTTCCGACGGGCAACGAGAGGCAATCTCTTCCGCGGTGGCCTTGGCGGAGTTGTGGCTGGACGAGGTGACGACTTTCCCCGCCGCGGGAAGCCCGACGCAGGCGTGGTCTCGCTCCGACTGGCTGGTCACCACCGGCCCGGCATGGAAGCGGATCGTGACGCCGATCGCCGAACACGTCACCGGGGCCGTCGCCGGCCTCACCCCGGACGGCACCGACCTGTCACAGATGTCGAGCGATGAGCTCAACGCGGCACTGCCGGCGCAGCTGAGAGACATGATGCCCGACGGCATTCCCCCCGATTTCATGCAAATGCTGCAACCGATGATGGGCATGGTGCAGCAACTCGGAGCCGCGGCTTTCGCCATGCAGGTCGGCCAGGCGTTGGCTGCCCTCTCGGATCAGGTGCTGTCTGCCTCCGATATCGGAATCCCACTGACGGAAACGCCCCAGACCGCCGTACTCGCCAACAACGTCGCATCCTTCTCCGAAGGGCTGGAGGTGTCACCGTCCGATGCCCTGATGTACATCGCGCTACGCGAAGCCGCCCATCAACGGCTGTTTGTCCACGTACCGTGGTTGGCAGCCCGGGTGCTCGGAGCGGTCGAGCAGTACGCGCAATACATGCGCGTCGACTCCGAGCGCTTGTCCGAAGCGATGGGTGGCGTTGATATCTCCAACCCCGAGGCGCTGCAAGAGGTGCTGGCCGGGGGCTTGCTCGCGCCCGAGGACACACCCGAACAAAAGGCCGCCGTCGCCCGCCTCGAAACCTTGCTGGCGTGCATCGAAGGATGGGTGGACGAAGTGGTGTCGCAAGCCAGCAGCGACAGGCTCCCCGCCAGTGCAGCGCTCACCGAAGCCATGCGCCGCCGCCGCGCCGCTGGGGGACCGGCAGAGCGAACCTTTGCTGCCCTCGTGGGAATGGAACTCAGGCCACGAGCTTTGCGCGAAGCGCACACCGTCTTCGCCGCCATCCGTAGCCAACGAGGCGCCGAGGCGCGCGACGCCCTCTGGGCGCACCCGGACCTGTTGCCCACCCCCGATGACCTCGACGATCCGCTCGGCTTCGCCCAAGGTTCCGGCGCTGTCCCCGACACGATCGAGGGGCTCGAGGCTCCCGGCGATGAATCCGGCGACGAATCCGGCGACGAATCCGGCGACGGCTCCACCCCGTGACACTTCAGGCCGACGCACGATCGGCTCTGACGGCCTTCACGCACCAGGATCCGGATCAACGAGCGCTGGCTGGGGAGTACCGGGAGTTTCTCGATACCCACGAGGACGGCGTGTGGCGTTCCTGCCGGGTGGGGCACATCACCGCGAGCGCGTTGGTCATCGAAGAACAGGGCCGCGGCGTCCTGCTCACGCTGCACCCCAAGGTCGGCCGCTGGTTGCAGCTCGGAGGCCATCTCGAACCTGCGGATGCATCGGTGCTTCACGGCGCGGTGCGCGAGGTAGGCGAGGAAAGTGGGATCGCCCGCGGTCGTATAAGCAGCCTGCCGGTTCGACTCGATCGGCACGATGTTCCGTGCGGTCGCGACGATGATGGACGAGCGCTGGCCAGCGTGCATTGGGATATGCAGTTTGTTGTTGTCGTACCGAACGCGATTCCCCCAGTGATCAGCGACGAGAGCGACGACCTCGCATGGTTTTCCAGCCTGTCGCTGCCGGATGTCGATGCGTCCGTTCAGGCCCTATGCGACGACGCCGTGCGCGCCCTGTCTTCGCGCCAGGATTGTGGTTCGCAGCCGATGTGGGTGTCCTTCGGGTGAACGATCACGTTGCCGTGCGTTAACGAATTTTTGTCCACACCCTGGGGGTCGTCGGTGCCTCCTGGAATGCGGTCTCAGCGAGCGTCTTCCTCACGTTTTCCACACGCGTATGCACGAATAGTCCACACCTCGTCCCTGCCTTTCCCCCAATTTTTCCCCAGGTATGTCCACAGGTCCGGTGAACAATTTCGCGCGATGGTTTGACGAGGCACCTTGACCGTCCCTAACGTCAGCTCGTCGAAGTCCCCGGGATAACGGGTGGACGCACGCAAGGGGAAGGCGCGTGTCCGCTACGCGACCCGGGGGCTTCACATTTTTGTGGCCTGGGCCTGGTGCGAGGAGTACGTTCATGTGCACGGAGTTCGATCGTCGGTCTCCGGCAGACGGTTGCAGTCGTACGGTTTCCGGCACACGAGCAGCGAACCACCGAGGTGGAGGGAGCAGGAGCGAGCATGATCGATGAGTCTGCTGAGGAATTCAGCACACTCGAGTTCATTCAACGCCGCGTGCTCTGGCTCGCGGTGCGCATGATCGATCACGCGAATAACGAGCGCCCCAACGTCGACGGGGTGAAAGTAGGGGGACACCAAGCCTCGAGTGCATCGGTCGTCAGCATGATGACCGCACTTTTCCTTCATCACCTCAACGGCCACGACAGGGTCGCGGTCAAGCCGCATGCTGCCCCGGTTTTCCATGCCATCCAGTACTTGATGGGAAATCTGGACCGTTCCTACTTGACGACCTTGCGGTCGAAGGGGGGTCTGCAGTCGTATCCCTCCAGGGCAAAAGACCCCGACCCGGTGGACTTCTCCACTGGATCTGTCGGGCTCGGGCCCGCGGCCCCATTGTTTGCCGCCGCGACGCGTCGCTACGTCGATGCACACTTCGGGGATCGACCTCCCGCGCGCTACATCGCCATGGTCGGTGACGCCGAACTCGATGAAGGCAACATCTGGGAGGCGATCGCCGATCCGGCTACCCAGGGTCTGGGCAACGTCATGTGGGTGGTCGACTTCAACCGGCAATCCTTGGACCGAGTGGTTCCAGGGGTGCGCCTCGAGCAGTGGACCGGACACTTCGAGTCCGCCGGATGGCACGTCATCGAACTGAAGTACGGCAAGAAACTTCGACGTGCTTTCGCGATGCCCGGTGGCGATGCGCTGAGGTTGTGGATAGACGAGATGTCGAATGAGCAGTATCAGTCGCTCTTTGGACTCGCTCCTGCTGAGGTTCGACAACGGTTCTTGGAAAACGCCCCGGAGCCGGTGCATCAATTCTTCTCCGGCATGGACGACCACGAGATGGCCGATTTGGTCAAGGATCTCGGTGGCCATGATCTTGAATCGCTTGCCGACGCTTTCGTCGCCTGTGACAAAGAAGTAGATCGACCCAGCGTCGTCTTCGCCTACACGATCAAGGGATGGGGCCTGCCGATGGCTGGCAACCCGCGTAACCACTCGGCGCTTTTGACCCCCGAGCAGATCGACGACTTCCGACGCGCTGTGAAGTTGACCGAAGAAGACGAGTGGGACCGCTTTGATGCCGGATCTGCAGAAGGCATCGTGTGTAACGAGCGGCGCGAGGTGCTGCACCGACCTCCGGCATCAGCGCACCTGGACATCGAGGTTCCCTCCCAGGTGGGCGTCCGTTCGACGAAACCCATGAGCACTCAAGAGGCCTTCGGCCGCATCATGGTGGAACTAGCGCGCGAGGATTCGCTGCGGCCTTACGTGGTCACGACCGCCCCCGATGTTGCGACGAGTACGAACTTGGGTGGCTTCATCAACAAGGTCGGTGTGTTCAGCCCCGTGGAGAAGCGCCAGTGGTCCGAGGACCCGGTGATGAAGTGGGCAGAAGGCCCGCAGGGCCAACACATCGAACTGGGCATCTCGGAGATGAACCTGTTCTTGCTGCTCGGTCAATTGGGGCTTTCGTGGGATCTGTCCGGTCAACCGCTCATTCCCATCGGAACGGTGTACGACCCATTCGTCCTCCGGGGCCTGGATGCCTTCATCTATTCGGTGTACTCGGGATCGCGGTTCATCGTTGCGGGAACGCCCAGTGGTGTGACTCTGGCGCCGGAGGGTGGCGCGCATCAATCCACCATTACGCCCAGTGTGGGGCTGGAGCTTCCGAACGTCACCTACATCGAACCCACCTACGGTGCTGCCCTCGATTGGCTGCTGTGTGACGCCGTCGGTCGTATCGCGGCAGGAAACACCGATGCGCAGACCGCCGCGCCGTTCGACGATGGCGCCTACTACTTCCGGCTTACCACCCGGCCCATCGACCAGAGCGCCTTCGCGACGGCACGGGAGCGGCTCGGCGAGCCGGTGCTGCGTCGTCAGGTTCTGTCCGGTGGGTACCGATTGATTGATGCGTTCACGAGCTACGCCGATCTCGGGCGTTTTCGGGAGGAAGGTCACTCGGTGCCCGTGGTGCATCTGGCAGCCACGGGGGCGGTCATGCCGGAAGTCCTCGAAGCGTCCGGTGAACTGGCAGAAGAAGGCATCGCTGCGCACGTCATCGACATCACGAGTGCTGATCGCTGGTATCGAGCCTGGCAGCGCACCTTGCGACAAGGGGTACGAACCGCCACCACCCCGAGCGTGCCGGGAGCGCTCAGGGGTGCTTTTCCCGATCGTGGGCCCATCGTCACCATCCACGATGGTGCGAGTCACTCGCTGGCGTGGCTTGGCTCGGCGATGGGAGTGGCCGCGGTCAGCCTCGGGGTCGACAGTTTCGGGCAGAGTGGAACGGTTCCGGACCTTTACCAACTGTTCGATCTGACGGCAGGGTCCATCGTCAACGCCGCTTTGGGTGTGCTCGAAGTGCAGTCCTGACAACACGATCGGTGTGAGCGCAGACCCGCTCGTCGGGGGTGTGGATAGCAGCCCGGGTGATGCTGGCGTACTCTCGCAAGAACGGCACCTGCTGTGGATCGCTCGCCAGAGCGATTTCGAGCGAATCGGGCGGGTGTGGGTCAGAAAGAAGGGACTATGCGGTGTCGGCTCTTGTGTGGTGGGCGATCCCTCTCGCCATCACGGCCCTCGCTATCGCTTTCGTTGCGTTGAGATCCCGGGTCGCCGAGCCGGAACCGGACCCCATGGCCGAGCGCCTGCGACTTCGCGAGGCGATGGAACGTTCGTCGCGCCCTGCGAAGCGTTCCTCGCGTCGCTCTCCGGATAATCCGCGCTAGTGGCACGCCGGATTCCGGGCCCGCGGGAATGGCGGGAGCACGCTCACGCCATGGGTCCTCGTGCCCGTGTCGCCCTCGTGAGCGCGATATCGCTGGCGGCCTTGGTAACGGTGGCACTGCTGTTGCCGGTGCCGTACGTGAAACTCGCACCCGGGCCCACCTTCAACGTAATCGGTGAAGCGGACGGAGAGCCCTTCCTGTCGATCACCGGCACGACGACGTACCCGGTCAGTGGAAATCTCGATATGACCACTGTTCGCGAGTCGGGCGGCCCTCGGGGCGGACTGACTTTCGTCGAAGCGATCGGAGCCTGGTTCAGCACTGCCGATGCAGTAGTTCCGCGCGAACTCATTTACCCGGATGACATCACCGGCGACGAAGTGCGCCAGCGGCAGGCGCGCCTCTTCAGCACCTCCGAGTCCGACGCCATCGGCGCCGCCTTGAACTATCTGGAGATTCCTGCCACCACCGAGGTGGTCCTCACGGCCGTGTTCGACGACGCGCCCGCGGGGCAGAGCTTGCAACCGCGGGACCAGGTGGTAGCCATCGATGGGGCGGCAATCGAGCAACCATCAGATGTCGTCGACGCGATCCAAGCCGAACCGATCGGAACGACGTTCGTCTTCGATATCGAGCGCAACGGCGAGTTAATCGAGGTCGAGATCACGTCGGAAGAGAATCCCGACCGACCGGGGTCTCCGTACATCGGGGCGATGGTCGGCATCTACTTCACGCCCGATTTCGACATCGACTTCACACTGCAAGATGTGGGAGGCCCCAGCGCAGGCTTGGTGTTCGCGACGGGAATCGTTGACAAGCTCACACCGGAAGATCTCACCGGCGGTGGCCACGTGGCCGGCACGGGCACGATTAAGCCCGACGGCAGCGTTGGGCCGATCGGTGGCATTCGCCAAAAGCTCGCGGGGGCTCGCAATGCCGGCGCCGAGTTGTTCGTGATGCCCGAGCGCCACTGCGTCGAGGCCGCAGGTCACATCCCGAAGGGCCTGACCGTGGTTCCGGTAGCCACGTTGGATGACACCGTGGACGCGATCCGTTCGTGGGTTGCCGGTGAGCCGACAGTGTCCTGCCCTGCGCAGGACTGATCACTGCTGGTGTCGTAGGTTCCTCTCGTGACGTTCAACTTCCCCGCGGGGGGTGCCAGCCCAGAAGCTCCGGAGCGGCGACGCGGAGGCGTCTTGCTGCCAACGATCGGTGTCTTGGCGGCCATCGTTGTCTCGTTCGTGCTGTTCACGGGCTTCTACACCGATTGGCTGTGGTTCACCTCCGTCGACAAGCCGCAGGTGTACACGATCTCGATCCTGACCCGGGGTCTGCTGTTTCTCGCTTTCGGCATCGTGATGGCCCTTGTTGTGTTGTTCGCGACGTGGATCGCTTACCGAACGCGGCCGGCTTTCGCCGGGACCACCCCGGAGCAAGCCAGCTTGGAGCGCTACCGGGAGGCGATCGAACCGTTCAAGGGACGCCTTCTCCTGGGCTTGACGGTCGTTCTCGGACTCTTCAGCGGATTAGCGGCTTCCGGCGAGTGGGGACGCTTCCTGCAATGGCGCAACTCCACGCCCTTCGGAATGACCGACCCGCAGTTCGGTCTCGACGTCTCCTTCTACACGTTTGAACTGCCCTTCCTGAGGTTCCTGCTCGGATTCGCCTTCGCCGCAACCTTCATCGCCCTGGTGCTCAGTGTCGTCGTGCACTACCTCTTCGGCGGTCTGCGTCTGCAGCCGAAGGGCGACCGAGCGACGACGGCGGCGCAGGTTCAAATCTCGATCACCGTGGCCATCTTCTTGTTCCTAAAAGCGATCGCGTACTGGCTCGACCGCTACGACCTCGTCATCCAAAGTAGCGAGCTTGCGGGCGGATTCACCGGACTTCAGTACACCGACGTCAATGCAAAGCTTCCCGCGTTGAACATCTTGATGTTCGTTGCGGTACTCGTTGGGTTGCTCTTCCTGCTGAATGCTTTCCGACGGCAATGGATCATTGCGCTCATCGGTCTTGGGCTGATGGTGCTCACCTCGGTGATCGTGGGGGGTGTCTACCCACTGATCGTCCAGCAGTTCCAGGTGCGTCCAACCGAGTTAGGCCGCGAGCGCCCGTACATCGAACGCAACATCGAGGCCACACGGACCGCCTACAACATCGACAACGCCGAGGTCGAAGAGTACGCCGGGTCGGTGTCCCCACCGTCGGTAGAGATCGTCGAAGCCAGCGCCGGAACCATCAACAACATCCGTCTGCTCGACCCCGCGGTCGTTTCCCCGACCTACAACCAGTTGCAGCAGATTCGTGGGTACTACTCGTTTAACTCTCGACTGGACGTCGACCGCTACGACCTGCCGGGCGGGCAGCGCGGTGCCGTGGTGGCTGCTCGTGAGATCAATCTCGCTGGTATCCCGGATGGTCAGCGAAATTGGACGAATGAGGTCGCCGTGTTCACCCACGGCTACGGGTTCGTCTCGGCCTACGACAACACTGCGGAGTCCGACGGGACACCGGATTTCTTCGCCAGTGACATCCCACCCGTTGGCGAACTCGATCTCGAGCAACCGCGCATCTACTTCGGCGAGTTCTCGCCGCCATATTCCATCGTTGGTGCGCCCGAGGGAACCGCTCCGGTGGAATTGGACTATCCGGACGACGCGAGCCCGTCAGGGCAGACGAACACCACTTACCAGGGCTCCGGTGGCGTGGACATGGGAACGCTGTTCGGCCGTTTGCTCTTCGCAACAAAATTCCAAGACACCAACATCCTGCTCTCGGATTTGGTGAATTCCGAGTCGCAGATCATGTGGGACCGGGATCCGTTGACGCGGGTGGGGAAGGTCGCTCCGTGGCTCACCTTGGATCAGGACCCGTACCCGGTGGTGGTCGACGGCAGGATCAAGTGGATTGTCGACGGGTACACCCTGTCGAACGATTTCCCCTACGCCAGCCGCGTGTCGCTAGCCGAGGCGACGGCGGACTCCATCAGTGGCGCGAACTTCGCTGCGGGCCTGATCGCCCGCGACCGGGTCAACTACATGCGCAACTCGGTGAAAGCCGTCGTCGATGCGTTCGAAGGGTCCGTCAGCTTGTACGCCTGGGACGAATCCGATCCCGTGCTGCAGACGTGGCGCAAGGCATTCCCGGACGTCGTCGAATCACGCGCGGATATGCCCGAGGACATCATCGAGCACGTGCGGTACCCACAGGATTTGTTCAAGGTTCAGCGCACCGTCATGACGCGCTACCACGTCACCGACGCCTCGACGTTCTACAACGGCACCGATGTGTGGATCGTGCCGTTCGATCCGACCGTCACTCCCGCGCAGGTCTTCCAGCCGCCCTACTACCTGACGCTGCAGATGCCGGGTGAAGCGTCGCCAGCGTTCTCTTTGACCACAACGTTCGCTCCGCAACGGCGACAAACCCTCGCAGCTTTCATGGCGGTGAATTCTGCACCGGGGGAGGACTACGGAAAAATCCGCGTTCTGCAACTACCGTCGAACACGACCATACCCGGCCCGCAACAGGTGCAGAACAATTTCGAGTCCGACCCGACGGTCTCCTCGCAGTTGTCACTTCTGCGCCGAGGCGGGTCGGAGATCGAGTTCGGCAACTTGCTCTCTCTGCCGTTCAACGACGGGTTGCTGTACGTCGAACCGGTGTATCTGCGGGCAGCCGCCGAGGGCTACCCGCTGCTGCGAAAGGTGCTGGTGGGATACGGAGCCAACGTCGCTCTGGACGACACGTTGACCGGTGCTTTGCGTCAGGTCTTGGGCTCCTCTCCGGTTGCCGAGCCCGAACCGGACCCGATCCCCGAAGAGGGCTTGAATCCGCAACCCACCCCGGAACCGACCGCACCACCGTCCACCGGTGACCCGGTCACGGACTTGGCGATCGCCATCGACGACGCCCAGCGCGCCTACCAAGACGGTCAGGATGCCCTGGCGGACGGTGACTTCGCCGCCTATGGTGAAGCTCAAGACCGACTGGCAGAGGCCCTCGCACGGGCTGCCCAGGCGGAGGCTCAAATCACCGGTGGTGGCGCGGCCCCGCCGCCCGATAACGGAGGCGACGAAGCGGTCGATGAGGGCGTACCCGACGAAACGGTGACCTGACCCGATCGTTGGCGCGTGCCATCAATCGCGTATCCTTCGGTCTACACAGCAACAAGCAGCGCGGGGTGGAGCAGTTCGGTAGCTCGCTGGGCTCATAACCCAGAGGTCGCAGGTTCAAATCCTGCCCCCGCTACGAGAGCCGGAGCCCAGGGCACACGCCCTGGGCTCCGAG